>Ga0076329_112_pt1 | contig 30826 bp, 18 predicted proteins | sample RifGroA2_FD_67836 | JGI IMG/M metagenome (GOLD analysis project Ga0076329, IMG submission 67836) | Peregrinibacteria bacterium GW2011_GWA2_33_10 | reverse complement strand
GGAGGAATCTTTGGAATAAAAAGAATATTGAATATAACTTTTATTCCAAAGATCCCTCTCTTCGTTCGGGATGACATATTATCTCAGTGAGTCGTTACTTATAGAATAATTTACAAGAGTACGAAAATGGTATAAAAGAATAATAGACGAAAAAATACAAATACCTTCTTTGATTTGTATTGTAACTGAATATCAAATTAAAGAGATAGATTATTTCAAGGTTAATGATTTTCCGAATATTTTTTCCTTCTGTTATTAATACGTAATCCTTCTTTTATGAAAGAGAAAAAATTACCTCCAAAAAGAGAAGAATTCAGTAGCTCTGTTGAGAATTTTATTGGAGGTAACTTAGGTAATGAGGGGGAGGATATGAAAAAGAATCTTGAAACAGAATTAGATGAGAGGTTTAACCCGTTGAAAGATAAAATCAGTTATTTTATTGATAAATTTACTGCTCTTAATAATGAAGTTAAAGAAATTAATAGAAGGACACTAGAAAATGCTGAAAAATCATTAAAAATGATGGAAGAACGAATTCGTCAACTAAAAACTAATAAATAATATCTAATAAAGAGGAAGAAAATGGATAGAAAAAGTAAAAAAATTTTTGAAATTGTCACTAAAAAAGCTTAATTTTCCCCTTGATTTAATTAAGTATTTTCTTTTATTATAATTTATAGTTTCTAGATTATTTTTAACAATTTTTATGAAAAAATTTCAGGTTTTATTTTTAATTGTGACATGTTTTTTGGGGAATTTGTTGATTGTAAATGCTGAAGATGATCAAATTATTATGGGAGAGATAAAATTTTATGCTTCTTTTAATACAAATATACAGCCTGGAGATAAAGTTACTCTTGCTGTTGGAGTTGAAAATAAAGCTATTTTGAGTAATCCAAATGCTAAGCAGATATTATCTTCCAGGGATGGTATCCTGTGGCGTATGGGTGTTATAGTCCCAAATGGAGGCAGTTTAATATTAACGGAAACAGGACCTTTTGAAATTACAGAGTCTTTTAATGTAGATTATTTTATTTATGAAGCTTCAAATGTAGTTGGAACTTACGAAGTTAAACTTATAGCGGAATATGAAGGGGAAATTAGAGAAAAAATTATAGTATTTACTGTAGGAGATGCTCAAAAACAGAAGGAAGAAAATTCATCAAATAAAAATGAAATAACTTTAGCAGAAGAAGATTCAAAAATATGTAAAGTTAAAAATGTTTTAATCGATGTTTCTAATCATAAAACTGATATTTCATGGGACCTTTATGATGGAGATATGGATTTTGATTTTTATGCTGTTTTAATAAAAGAAAATAAAAAGATAAATCAAAATGAAAATTTAAATAACTATGTTCAGCCTCATTTTATCCATCCTCAACAATGGGCGAGAGATACGGGCAATAGAAAATTGTGGGATTTTAGAGAATTAAAAAGAAATCAATTATATTATACAAGTGTAGCGTTATACGATTCAAAAAAACAAATTATTTTTTGCCAATCTGATCAGATTAAGTTTAAAACAGGCGAAATATCATATAATAAATGGGTGCCAAAAAATTTAAGTGCTTTTATGTATTCTGACAATGCTATTGCTATAAAATGGGATCAGTATAAAGGAGAAAGAGATTTTGATTATTATGAACTTTATATTACTAAAAATAGACCGAATGCGGGAGATTCTAATTCTGATGATTTAAATATAATAAAGATTAATAAAAATTATCAGAAAAATTGTTCAAAAAAGTTAACGACTTGTTTATATATTTTTGAAGATATTGAGAAAGATATAGAATATTTTTTTGGTATAGGAATAGCTACTGCTGATGGCAGCCGGACAGACTATGAAAAATCGGTCAGGGTTGATAATAATTTATTTAATCCCACATATAAAGCATATATTTTAGATTTGAGTAAAGGCTTTGCCGATGTATCTTTTAATTATAAATATTATCGTGCCATTCAATTTTTAAAAGAACATGAAATTATGAACGGATATTCAGGCAATATATTTAAACCGGATAATTTTGTTAATAGAGCGGAATTTTTAAAAGTAGTTTTTACTGCTTTAGGGAATAAAAAATTAGTGAATGCTTCGGGTATCAATAAATCTTTTTCGGATATTTCTGAAAATGATTGGTTTGCACCTTATATTTATCAAGCTTATAAGCAAAGTATAATTTTAGGTTATGAATATAAAACTTTCAAACCTGCACGAAATATTAATTTAGCAGAAGCATTAAAAGCTATAATTATTAGTTTTGACACTTTTGGATTTGATTATTATAAACAAATTGATATTTCTGATAAACCTTATCAGGATGTAGAAGTTGCTTCATGGTATGCTCCGTATTTTTTATATGCAAAGGATAAAAATTTAATTGATGCCGATATTAACAATTCAGTAAATCCATCCATGGAATTAACAAGAGGTAAGTTCGCGGAAATTGTTTATAGATTTTTAATGATTAAATATTATGGTTTAGAAAAGTATGAAAAGTAAAAGTTTTTACTTGCATTAATTTGTAAAAATCTTTTATTTTAATTTATAGTTAGATAATTTTTTAACAATTTTTTTATGCTATTTTTAGAAGATATTTTTAAAATCGCTCTTGAGAGTTCAATTAATGAAGATCCGAGAGGGAAGAAGCAGGTGAAAGAGCTTTTGGAAGATGTGAAAGAGGATTATAAAAATTTATCGGAAAAAGAGAAAAAATTTTTTGATAAGGAAAAATTGGTGAATCCATATACTGACAGTAGAATTTTATTTAATTCTGATAAAAAAACTAAGATTAAAAGAATTTTGGCGGGAATCGATATTGGTACTGAGGAGCTTCTTTTGGCTAAAGAATTAACCAAATCAGGCAATAAAATCGATGCTGTTGTCGCGCATCATCCTTTGGGTGTGGCAAGAGCGCAGGGTTTGGGGGAAATGATGAGAATTCAGGAAGAGATTGCTATTAAATGGGGAGTACCTATTAATGTTGTGGAAAAATTAATGGAACCAAGAATTCAGGAAGTTGTCAGAGCTTTGGCGCCGGGAAATAATGAAAGATGCGTGGATGCGGCAAAATTATTAAATATTCCTTTAATGTGTTTGCATACTGTTGCGGATAATCATGTACATAGTTATATTGAAAAATTTTTACAAAAGAAAAAAGTGCGAAAATTGGGTGATATTTTAGATAGTTTGTTGGAAATTGAAGAATATAAAATTGCTGCTTCTCTTGGTATGGGGCCGGATATTTATTCCGGTGGCAAAAATTCAAGAGTTGGAAAAATTGCTGTTACCGGAATGACGGGCGGGACTGAAGGTTCTGAAGATATTTATGAAAGATATGCTCATGCCGGAGTTGGTACTGTGATTGAAATGCATATTTCTGACAGCCGAAAGGAAAAAGCTAAAAAATTTCATTTAAATGTAATTATGGCGGGACATATGGCGAGTGATAGTTTGGGGCTTAATTTGATGTTTGATAAGATCGCTAAAAAGGGAGTGGAGATTGTGCCGTGTTCGGGATTTATCAGGGTGGGGAGGTAATAATGAGAGAGTTAGTTGCCTGGTCTCCCGCAATACGGGGCAATTCCGGGTCACGGGTCACAGGGCTCCTATCTACAACCCTCTGATTTCTCCTCCTATTTTTTGTAAATTGGCAAATACTTCTTTTTGCGCTTTTTGCATGTCTTCGTCTGTAAGGGTTTTTTCTAGGTTTTGAAGTAAGATGCGGAAAGCTAAGTTTTTCTTGTTGGATGAGATTTTATCGCCGGTATAGATGTCAAAAAGTTCGATTTGTTTGATTAATTCTGAAGATTTTTCTATTTGCGCGTAAATATCTTTATAGAGTTTTTCTTTGTCTATTGTGACAGAAACATCGAAGCTGATTCCCGGGAATTTAGGCAATGGTTTGTATTTGATTTCTTTTTGGCCTAATGATGCTATGAAATTCGGTCTTTGTTCTTTATCTAATATTTCGAGCCCTAGTTCGTTTCGCACTAAAGCGAAGTTGAGTTCGAAAATTCCGATTTGAGCTTGGATATCGAAATTTTTTAAAACTTGAGGATGCGGAATATAAATTTTTCCAATGTTTTTTCCTTCGATTAAAATGTTTACGTATTTACCGGGATGGACAAAATTTTCAGGATTTTTTGGTTTTTCCAATTTATAACGGCCGCTGAATTTAAATCTTTCTAAAAAAGTTTCAAGAATACCTTTTATATCCAAAAATACTTCTTGTTGATAATTTTCCGGTCTTACCATGCACGCTAAAATCATTTTTTTTTCAAGAGGCCAAAATGATTTTTCAGTTTTTTCATAAATTCGGCCAAATTCGAAAATATTAAATTCATTATTATTTTTTAAATTTGTTTGTATTGCTTTCAATATATTTGGAAGCAGACTTAAACGCATGTGGGTTTGATCCATTGAAAGATAATTTTTTACTTTTATGTGTTTTTCTTTTGGGAGTAGGCAGTTTACTAAATCTTTTTCTGAATAAAAAGAATAGTTATAGGTTTCAGTGAAATTTAAACCATGGGAAAGGATATTTCTGGCTTCGTGTTTTAATAATCTTTCAGTATTTTTTATCGGTAATTTAATCGGAAGGGGAGGTAAGGTTGGTTCCAGATTGTCATAGCCATACATTCTCGCTATTTCTTCAATTAAATCATCTTCAATTTTTACATCTCCTTGAGCGCGAAATTCGGGAACGCTCACTTTAAAGTTTTTTTCTTCTTTTTTTACTTTGAATTCCAATCCTGTTAGTATTTTTTCAATTTGTTTTTCTGAAATATTTTTTCCGATTTTAGAATTGCATCTTTCGAGATTTAAACTGATTTCAATGTCTTTAGGTTCATAATTTTTAATATCTTCAATAGAATTTACTATTTCGGATTCAGGGCAAACTTCCAAAATCAGTTCAATTGCTCTTAATGCTGCGGTCTTTGTCAAATCCGGATCTATTCCTTTTTCATATCTTTGAAGAGATTCGGTTCTTAAATTCAAGCGGGAGGAGGTTTTTCTTACGTTTATAGCGTTAAAATTGGCGGATTCTAAGATTATTTCTTTGGTTTCATTTTTAATTTCACTATTTTCCGCACCCATAATTCCGGCAATGGCAATGGGCTTTTTATGATCGGCAATTACTAACATTTCTTCGGTTAATATTCTATTTTCGCCATCAAGAGTGGTTATTTTTTCTTCGTTTTTTGCTGTTCGCACAATTATGCCTTCTTCAATTAGATTTTTGTCAAAAGCATGCATTGGTTGGCCAAGTTCAGCCATGACATAGTTTGTTATGTCAACAATATTGTTAATTGAACGGATATTAATTGATTCTAATCTTTTTTTAAGCCATACAGGAGATTTTTTGATTTCAATATTCGTGATTAAGGTGCCAATATAGCGAGGGCACAATTTAAAATCTTTGATTTCTATTTTTAATTTTTTTCCTTTTTTCGTGGGTAGAGTTTTTTCATCAATGAGGGAAAGTTTTTTTAAAGGTAGATTTAAAATAACCGATAGTTCGCGGGCTATACCATAATGTCCCCAAAGATCAGGCCGATTTGTTAATGACTTATTATCAATTTCAAAAATTACATCATTGAAGTTCAAGGCTTCTGCCAGGGGAGTTCCGGGTTTTACTTTCAGATGGGATAAATCAGTAATTCCGTTTGCGGGAGCTTTTTCTATTCCAATTTCTTCTCCGGCGCAGATCATGCCGTTTGATTCTTCGCCTCGAAGTTTAACTTTTTCCAATTTTATCAAATCTCCTTCACCATGCCATCTTATGTAAGCGCCGGGAAGAGCTACCGGAACCAGCATTTTTTCGCGTAGGTTAATTCCGCCGCAAACTATTTGATTGATTTCTTTGCCAATATTTACTTTGCACACGAAAAGTTTGTCAGCGTTGGGATGTTTTTTTAATTCTACTACTTCTCCTATTACCATATTTTGAAATTTTTCAGCTTCAATTATTATTTTTTCGACTTCAGCTGTGTGGAGGGTGAGGAGTGAGCCGAGTTCTTGAGGGGAAATTGTGGAGGGGATTGAGATAAAGTTTTTTAGCCAGTTGAGGGAGAGATACATGGAGGAGAATTAGTAATAAGGACGTAATTCGTAATCCGTAATTCGTAATCCGTAATTAAAGTTTATACTTTTTACGAATTACAGATTACGAATTACGGATTACGTGAATTTAATTTAAAATTGTTTTAGGAATTGTAAATTTGGGGTCATTAGGTGGCGGATGTCGTCGATTTCGTAGCGCATGAGGGCGAGGCGGGTTAGGCCGAAGCCGAATGCCCAGCCTTGGTATTTTTTTGGATCGATTTTTCCTGCTTTTAATACGTTTTCGTGAACCATTCCGGCGCCCATAAATTCTAGCCAGCCTATGTTTTTGCATACTTTACAGCCTTTCCCGGCGCAGAGCAGGCAAGAAAAATCCAGTTCCAATCCGGGTTCCACAAAAGGGAAAAACCCCGGGCGGAATCGTACTTTTACTTCTTTTTCAAATAAACGTGTTAAGAATTCCTGCATTACTCCTTTTAGATGAGATAACGAGATGTTTTCATCAACACATAAACCTTCAACTTGATCAAAAGTGTGCTCGTGACGGGCGTCCGTTGCTTCGTTGCGGAAAACCCGGCCCGGAACTATTACTCTTAAAGGAGCGCCATATTTTAACATTGTGCGGACTTGCACCGGTGAAGTATGGGTTCGTAAAACAAGATTTCCATGTTTGTCATCAGCTTCTTGATCTATAAAAAACGTGTCTTGCATGTCACGGGCCGGATGTGTTGAAGGTATATTCAAGCCTTCAAAATTGTACCATTCGCTTTCGATTTCAGGTCCGTCCATAACGGAAAAGCCCATTTGGCTGAAGATTGTTTCCACTCGTTGTTGAAGAATTGTGATTGGATGTAAGTGTCCAAATTCGTATTTTTTTCCCGGAAGAGTGTAGTCAATGCTTTCTTTTAAATCTTGGTCTAGTTTTTTGTTTTTTAATTCATTTAGTTTTTCTTCAAATTTTTGTTCTAAATATTGTTTTGTTTCATTTGAAAGCGCGCCAATTATTTTTTTCTCTTCTTCAGATAAGTTTTTTAATTCTCTTAATATTGTAGTTAATTCGCCTTTGCGGCCAAGATATTTGATTTCCAATTCTCTTAAATCATTTTCATTGCTGATTTTTGATAATTTTTCAATTACTTCATTTTTTAATTTTAATAATTGTTCTTTCATGGAAGAGTTTAGAAGATTTTTTTGCCGGACAGGGATAATTTAATGGTTTTTTGGGGAAACGGCAAGAGGTGGTGGCTGATCGGCCACCACCTCTGTATAGGGTTATTGTTATTTATTCACTTATCGTGATTTCGTTGCTTTGGCTTCGGCCGTTTATTTCGGGCATGTACATCATTTCAATTTTTGCGGGGTTTACTTTGAATGTGCCGGGTGTTACGGCGCGGGCGAGGTAGAAATATGCTTGTTCTTTGTTGTAAAGATTATTTATAAATATTGCGGTGTGATCGTCGCGGAATTCGCGGTTTGAGGGGCTGTAATAGTAATAATCGTTATCAGAAATTAATTTTTCTTGTCTAGACCATTGATTTTCCTGATCGTAGTACATTGAGTTTGATGACAAAGCGGGATTGATCGGTTCAAATCCTGAAGGTAGATTATCTTTTATGAAGATATATTCTGCTTTGTTTGTACTTGTTATGTTTAATTTTACTCTGACTATAGAGCCGGCTTTGATTGGTCCTGTAATTTCATTCCCTTTTTCATCAAGATATATTCTTTCAATTTTGAATCCATTGTTTTCGGCTGTGATGGTTTCTTGCGGGACTAAATCATTAATTGTTATGTTGTAATATAATTTACTTCCTGATGTTTTTACAATTTTCAATACATTGTTTTCAGGTAGAAGCGTACTTAGATTTACTTTAATTTCTTTGTTTTTCGTAATGTTTCCTGCTCCGACTTCCTGATCATTCAATAAAATTTGATAACCGGCCGCGCTTGCATTTTCACCGGTTTCACTTATGTATTTGGCTATTGCTATTACTGCGTGTGAAGTGGCGTGGGTTTCATGATAGACACCGTTTTTGTTGTTTTGGTTTATGTAACGGATAATTTTGGCAACTATTGGGTCAGAAATATTAATTTCCGTGAAGGCTTCGAGAGCTATTGCTGTTGTCAGTTCTTTTGATTGCATTGATTCATAATCTTCTGTTTTCTCGTCCCAATATGCTAAATTTTTGCTTTGGACCGCTTTTTCTTTGAGAATGTTCAAATGGTTTTGCGCTTCCGCAGAATTGCCCAATAGATTATAGCTTAACGCCAGATAAGCATGATCAATTAAATTTAAATTTTCAGTAATAGAATCAAATGATGAATGGCCGGTACCTGTAGCTAAAATATAAACATAGTTCAAATACGTTTTTAAGTGAGAACTTAATTTTTGATCATTTGTTAAATAATTCTCAATTTTGGTTATTCCTAATTGTAGCGTGTCTTCTTGTACTTTAAATCCTGCTTTTTTGGCTAGTGTTAGTCCGTAAATTACATAAGCGGTATTTTTTGGATTTGTCTCATCGTTCTCCCACCAACCCCAACCTCCATCGTGATGTTGAAAGTTGTAGAGGCGTTTTAGGCCGGCTTCAACTTGTTCAGGCAATTCTTTAAATATATCGTCATTTTCTAAATTTAAAGCGTTTTTATGTTGATAAACTATTACGTTCGGCAGGAATTTGCTCATGGTTTGTTCCACGCAGCCATAAGGGAATCCAACAAGATATTTGATTGATTCAGTTATTTTATCAGTGATGGTTGGTGTTAGGCTGATAATTATTGAATTGATATTCTTTAAATCGCCGCTATCTGAAGAGATATTTATTTCTGCATTATTTTCACCTGAATGGACTTTTGTATTTTCTATTCCAAATATTTTTACCGGAATTTTTTGTTCTATGATGTCGTATTTTTCTGTATCTTTTTGCTGCATTATAAATTTTATATTCATTTCTTTTGTATCAGTAATTTGGATCGGCCATTTTAATGTTGCTTCTCCTTTGTTTTCAATGTTTATATCCTGAGTGCTTGGATCCATGTTAAATCCGGATCCGGTTAAAGTTACATTGAAGGCGGTTTCTGATTCTAAGTTGTTATGCAATGTTGTTCTTAATATTAATTGATCGCTGGACATCGCAAATCTTGGTATGTGGGTTGAAATGAAGAAATCTTTGGCGACTTTAATTTTGGCTGTATTTTCTCCCAGTTTTGTATCTTTAGTATTGAAAATTCCTGTGGCAACCCAGCCTGTGATGTTGTCGGGCAATGGGATTTCAATGTTTGCTTGTCCACTACTATCGGTTTGGATGTTTAAATTAAAATACGCTGTATCCAAGAAGTTTGATCTTGAATCAGGCAATAATGGTGCGGGAGTAGGAGTTTGTGCTTCTTTGGGTGCAATGCTGGTATCTTCGGCTTCCGAGTCATCGATTGCAAAATTTGCCGCCATCTCAGGTCTGTCTAAAGTCGCTCTTTCACCAAATCCTCCATCCATCATTACCGGTGGATAAAAACCTTTTCCATAACTTTGTCCGGATCCTGTTTGAGTACCATAATTAGCAATATAGTTTTTATAATTATGTTCAGGATAGAATTGTTCAAAAACGTCTTCAGAATTAGTATTTTTTTGTAAGTGGTAAATTGCTTCATCAACTAAACCCAATGAAAAATCCGCTTCAACCGGATTGCCAACATTGTCTTTTACTGAGATTTGGAATGTTGCTTTATCCTTTGGCTCGTAAGTTTTTGAACCCGGAGTGATTTCAATATTCAGTTTTTTGGTATTTGAACTTACTTTTAAATTGGTTTCCGCGTTAAAGAATTTATATAAGTGTAAAATATCAACAGATACGTTAATTCCTCCTAAATGTTTTTCGGTAATCGGAAGTTCCACAGTGCTCGTATTTTCATTTATTTTTTTGATTTCGTAATTTAAGATGTCGTTTTTATTTAGAGAAAATAGGAAGTCTTTTTCGGGAATTTGAGAATAAATTGTCAAAACAGCGGTATCGCCAATATTGTATTCTTCTTTGTCAGCTTTTATTTGAATGACTTTTTTGTTGGCATATAAATATTTACTATCCGGGCTATCTTCATTGATATAAGTGTAAAAATTGTTTTTGACTTCATTATTGTTTTCATCAGCGCCTTTAATCAAAATTATATATTGGCCGGCTTTATCAGGAGTGAAATTTAAGGTGTAAATTCCGTTTTCGTCGGTTGTTCCTGTAAATTCCGTTACTTTTTCGTCTTCTTGCGGAAGAGAAATTTTTCTTTCATACTCGTCCACCCAATGATTATATAAAATTGGTCCTATAACTTCCGGACGGCGGGTGATTTCAATTTGAAGGTTAGCGTTTTTGTAAATTTTCCCGTCGTGTTTCAATGTTTTAATTTCCAGTTCATAAGGATTGTTGGCGATTGGAAATATTGTTTTTTCGTCTAATTCAAAGTCAAAAGCAGATGGGTAAATAATTAAGTTTTTGGTTTCGGATACAGGAATGTTACTTGAATCTACAGCTTCGACTTTTATTGTAAAACTTAGGCTTTCTGTATATGAATTTTCCTTTTCTTTATTTTTTTCCGCGTTAAACTCAATGTTCGCGATGCCGTTCGCGTCCAAAGTTATTGGCACATTTTCTAAAACCGGAGTGTTATAGTTGCCGTAATATGGCGGCATGAATGATCTTTCCATATCAGCATCAATGAAAGGCATGTCAAACATTACCGGATAATGATATTCTTGGCGGTAAACCGAATATGTGGCTTGTTTATTTTTTAACGGATCTCCGTAAAAGTATTCTCCTTTAATTTCAGCTTTAACTTTATCTCCAATTTTATAAGTGTCTTTGTCCAAAGTGATGGCAAACGCGTATTCGTCTTTTTTATATGCTTCAACCGAGAAACTGCCATAGCCGACAGTTTGGTTGTCTATAACAACATTGATGTTATAACTTCCTGTCGCATCGTTTTCGTTTAAAGTGAAGCTGTCGCCAATTGTGCTAAATTCCGATAGAGGATATTTTTTTTCAAAAATTATATTTTCACCCTGATTGCCATAATTTGAAATTTTGATATTTACATCCTTATTTCTGACCAATTCGTAGTTATTGTTTATATAATCACGAATAATAGCTTTAAAATTGACTGTGTCGCCAGGGCGGTAGACTGAACGGTCTGTGTAAATATAGCTTTGAATTTTTGATGGGGCGACTTCATTTTCGGCAATCGTGTAAAAATATGACTGCAATATCGTGAAGTCATTATTATCATGCGCCACTATATAATTTCCTGTCACATCTTTATCCATTAAAATTAGTCCATCTTTTTGCGTTTCTATTGTTTTTGTTTCTTTGATTGTGGTTTTGCTATAAGTACCACCTTCATTGTTATAACTTTTTTCAACTTGATAAAATTTGATTTTTGCATTTTCTATTCCTTTTGATGTTTCTCTTTCTGTGAGCCAGATTAAGGCTTTTTCGTTTCCTGTTTTTGCAAGCATCATATTTTTACTTACATTTAGGAAATGATGTTGGGGTATAATATAATCGTTTTCTACAATGAAAAAATATAATCCGGGGTCGGAAACTTCCAAGTTAATTATTCCTTGTTTTAGACCATCGGAATTCGCATCAGTGGTTTTTTGAGTTATTTCTTCAATTTTGACTTCGTAAGTGTCAATGAATTCAATTTTTGTGATAAAGCTTAAATCAATCAGTCCCGCTTGTTTATCTGAGTTTATTCCTTGAAGAAAAGTTTCTATCTCAGGAACTTTGAATAGAGAAATTGTGGTTTTGTCGTCAATATTTTGATAAGAAACAGGAATTTTGAACTGTTCTTTTGGAGGCAGAAATATGAAACCATTCATTTCCGGAAAAATAATTTGCGGTTCTATAAAAGGAGTGGTTGGGAATTCTTTTTGAATTAATGTTTTATAAAGCAAGGTAAAAGAATTTTCTCTGTTTACTTCCATTTCAGGTGCGAAATACCAATAATGGGTTGGAAGTATATTTTGAGTAGCAGTTTTTTCCAAGCTTTCGGAATACCATGTTTCCGGTTCGTTTTTCGCTTGATTAACTATGCTATTTTTTGCGGATCCTTTTTTTATTTCAAAAGTGTTGGCAATGATTTTAATTGCTTCGGCATAATTTATTGTGTTTTCAGGTTTAAATGTGCCGTCCGGATAACCGTGGATAATATTCAATTTTTTTGCTGTGGAAATGTATTTCGCATACCAAGCATCTTTTTTAATATCGGGAAAAGTGAAATTCGGATCGAAAGAGATTTCAACATCTTCTTTGGCTTCTAAAATTATTTTCGTAAATTCAGCGCGATTAATTTTATTTTCTAATTTCACGCTGCCATCATCATATCCTTTGACGATTCCTTTTTTTTGCAAATAATGAATCATTTGTGTGCCTTCAAGATTGTTTACATTTAAATCATTAAATATTTTTATTTGATCGCTGGCCGCGAAAGATTGAGTTTGACTATTGGATGGTGAAATTTGCCATATTAAAATTATGCAAATTAAAATTAATAGGCGGAGAGAGGTTTGGAAGAGTTTTTTCATTGGATTTTATTAATAATTTTAGTTTTTATATATGAAAGTTTATCAATTGTTAAATTATCAAATTGTATCAGGTTTGGAAATAAAGAAATAGCATTTAAATTTTAATACGTTTTCAGAAGAAAAAAGTAACATTATCCGTAATTCGTAATACGTAAATTGAAAATTTTCAATATTAATTTATTCCTCTTACGTATTACGAGTTACTATTTACGCATCACGGCTTACGTTTAAAATTTATAGATTTATTGATTACTCACAAAAAAAGCTCCCTGTTTTGGGGAGCTTTTTTCTAAAATCAAACAACTTTTCAATTATCTGATAGCATCTTTTAATGATTTGCCGGCTTTGAAAGCAGGTAATTTCATGGCCGGGATTTTGATTTTTTCGCCCGGATTTCTTGGGTTTACACCTGTGCGAGCAGCTCTTTTGGATACTCGGAATGTTCCGAATCCTGTAATTGTGATGTTTTCACCTTTTTTTAAAGATGAAGTGATGGAATCAATGATCGCATCTAAAACTTCAGAAGCTGTTTTTTTTGTAACTCCTGCTGAAGATGCAGCTGCATTGACAAGATCCTGCTTTGTCATGTTGGATAGTGTTAAAAAATAAATTCTTTGTTAAAACGATAAGAATTATATTAACTTAAGAGGTTTTTACAAGGGTAAAAATTAAATAGTGCTTTTGATATAAATAAAACTTGATTCCGGAGAGGTTAAGAATGCTAAAAATTGGCTTGTTTGAGCTGGAAAAGTGTTTTTTGTCATTTTGATGGTTTTCTCTCAAGAGGGTTTTTCCCGCAGTATGTTTTGAAATATTGAGTTAATATTTTCAAGCTCAAATTTAATAGATAAAAGACGTTTTGAGTGCTTTTTAAGTATTTTTTTATTTGCTTTTTGAATAATTTTAAGTAAAAAATGGGGGAGTGGATGTTTTCATTTATTATTACTTGAATTTTAAAATTTTAAAAAAAATTAAAAAATTTTTATGTCAAAAAATTTAGTTATAGTGGAGTCTCCGGCAAAAGCGCAGACGATTATGAAGTTTTTGGGAAAAGATTATAAGGTGCTGGCCTCGATGGGGCATGTACGTGATTTGCCGAAATCAAAAATGGGGATTGAAATTGAAAATAATTTTCAGCCTGTTTATATGATTTCGCAGGAGAAAAAAGATGTTATTAAAAAGTTAAAAGATAGTATAAAAAAAGATACTGTTCTTTGGCTGGCGACTGATGAGGACCGCGAAGGGGAAGCTATTGCTTGGCATTTATTAAAAGCTTTGGGTTATAAGGACGAAAGTAAAGTGAAAAGAATTGTTTTTCATGAAATTACCAAGCAGGCGATTTTGAATTCAATTAAAAATCCGCGAGATATTGATCAAAATTTGGTTGATGCGCAGCAGGCGAGGAGGGTTCTTGATCGTTTGGTAGGTTATGAGTTATCACCTTTATTATGGAAAAAAATCAGGTTTGGTTTGTCCGCGGGAAGAGTTCAAAGCGTTGCCGTGCGATTGATTGTGGATCGGGAAAGAGAAATTCAGGCTTTTAAGATTGAAGAGTATTGGAGTGTTACAGGGCTTTTTTCCGGTTTGAAGAAGCCAAAAAAAGAAGATATTTTTTCGGCGATTTTGACTAAAAAGGGAAATGAAAAAATTGATATAAAAAACGAAGCTCAATCTAAAGAAATTTTACAAAATTTAAAAAATGAAACTTATAAAGTAAGTAATATAGATAAAAAGGAAATTAAACGCATGCCTGCGCCTCCTTTTATTACTTCCACATTGCAGCAGGAAGCATCGAGAAAGCTTGGTTTTTCGGTTAAAAGAACGATGATTGTGGCGCAGCAGCTTTATGAAGGTGTGGAAATCGGGGATAAACGAATGGGTTTGATTACTTATATGCGTACGGATTCCGTGAATATCGCGGAGCAAGCTATAAATGAAGCAAAAGATGTAATTGGCAATAAGTTTGGAAAACAATATACGCTGCCAAAAGGTAGGAGATTTAAAAGTAAAAAAGGGGCGCAGGAAGCGCATGAAGCTATTAGGCCGGTTTCTTTTGAAATTTTTCCCGAGGAAGCGAATAAATATTTAAAAAAAGAACAAGCTTCTTTGTATGAACTGATTTGGAAAAGAGCTCTTGCTTCTCAAATGGCTGAAGCAATATTGGATCAAACCGTAATTGATATTGAATCGGAAAAAAATAAATATCAATTTAGAGCTAAGGGGCAGATAGTTAAATTTAATGGATTTATCGCTTTGTATAAAGAAAATTTTGATAATGCCGAGGACGAGGATGAAGATAAGGAAAGTCTTTTGCCGGATTTGAATGTTAATGATTTTGTGTATGAACAGGACATTTTACCGAAACAACATTTTACGAAACCGCCGGCCAGATATACTGAAGCCAGTTTGGTGAAAAAGCTGGAAGCTGAAGGTGTTGGCAGGCCGAGTACTTATGCGCCCACGATTTCTACGGTTGTTTCGCGTGGTTATGTGGAAAAGGAAGGTAGAAATTTGAAACCTACCGATACCGCGATGGTGGTAACTGATTTGCTTGTGGCTAATTTTCCAAATATCGTTGATCTTAAATTTACGGCGAATATGGAGGAGGATTTAGATAAAATCGCTGAAGGGTTGCAAAAGTGGGTGCCGGTAATTAAACAATTTTATGATCCTTTTCATAAGGAGATTGAGATTAAAGATAAAACCATTAAAAAATCCGATGTTGTTAATGAAAAAAGCGATGAAATTTGCGATCTTTGCGGCAGTCCAATGCTTATTAAATTGGGAAGATTCGGGAAATTTTTATCTTGTTCCAATTATCCGGAATGCAAGAACGCCAAACCTTTAAAAGGCGATGAGTCTCAGGAAAAAAGCAAAGAAATGAAAGATTTGGAGAGGAAATTCAGTGATAAAAAATGTGATAAGTGCGGTAATCCAATGGAAATAAAAACCGGCAAGTATGGTGAGTTTTTGGCTTGCAGCGGATATCCGAAGTGTAAAAACATTCAAGCGATCATTAAATTTACAGGCGTAAAATGTTCAAAATGCGGTTCAGGGCAATTAATTGAAAGAAGAACGAGAAAAGGTGGAAGAATATTTTATGGATGTAATAAATTTCCAAAATGCAAATTTGCGGTTTGGAATAAACCTGTAGAAGCTAAATGTAAAAAATGCGGGGGATTGCAGGTTGAGAAGGTGAGCAAGAAAGACGGAAAGGAAAGTGTGAAAGTGGAATGCGTGGAGTGTGGGGGGAAGTAGTAGTTAGAAACTAGTTTGAAAAGTTCCATCTATTGTTTTATGAGGGGTTTTTTGATAAAATATTAAGATAAATTTTAAATATCTTTTTTAAATAAATTAAAACAAAAATAAAATGCGTAATAATAAATTTTGGAAGAAAAGTTTTATTAGTCTTTTTTTGAGTCTGGCAATGGCGGTTTTGTTTGTGGGGAATGTGTTTTTGAGTACGGTGTATGCTGTTGATTTTGGATTTCAAGAAATTAGAGGGATCACTGATCAATGGCCGACGGATATTACAGGGAGAGAAAATGATTTTTCAAATACTTTGAGCATGAATTTTGAAGCTACAAAAGTAAATAGTAATTATATGAAAGCCGGGGTTTGGTTTAATTATGAAAAATTGGAGAATTATCGTAAGAGAATTGAGAATTTCCCAAATGATAGATATAAAGATATGGGATATTTTCTTGAGGGGTGGATATGGAATACTAATATTGGATGGATTAGTACAAGCTGTGAAGATTGGGAAAAGTATGATAAAGCTTTCGCGGATTGGTGTAAAAATTTCAGTTATTATAAAGTCTATATGACTACACCAAAAAATGGCGAAGCTTATTTGAGAGGTTACGCGTGGAGTCCTAAAGTTGGTTGGTTATTATTTCATTATGCTGATGAGCAAGAAAAAAAACCGGTTGTTTATAAAGGAACTGATGAATGGGTGAAAAATGTGCCAAAAATTAAAATTACAGATGGTAATAAAAAAGGAACTCTTTCAGGATACGCTTGGAATGATAAAATCGGATATTTCAGTTTGAATGGAGCTACTATAGATTTTACAGGGATGAATAGTTGCGTTGATCCGTATTTAGAATTTTCCGAGGGGTATGATTACGCGGTTTGTCCGAAGCAGGGGGATCCTTATGAGTATAAACATTCCGCGACTTTAAAATGTAAGTTGGGAAATCCAATGTTGCCTTATGATTATTCACGCGTTGATACTGATAATGATCCTCCAAATTTTAATATTTTTAATAATGGAAAAATTGAATGGACATTAACCGATAAGACTTTTTCGGGTTGCGGTATAGCAAAAACAGAAACAGTCGCGCAAATAAAAGTAAGTAATAAAGATGTGTTTGGCGATGTCGGACAGGAGCTGATTGAAGATATAAAAATTAAATTATTGGATAAATGTAAGGTTAAGTTTGATGAAAGTGTATTCAAGTTTTATGATATAAATGGAAGTACTGTAGAAGAAGTAGTTTATAAAAACGCTTATGTAAACAGTGAATATTATTATAAAATTGAAATTCCGGAGAGTGATTGGACAGCGCCGATTGATTATAGTTTGGTTAAAGCTCCGGAGGGAATGACTATAGTAAAAGCTTCTGATAATAGTGCGATTTTGAAATGGGATCCGTCATCAGAAGATTTGGGAAAGAGTTATGATGTTTCGATTAAAGCTAAAAATTGTAATCCGACCGGATTTACTCGCAGTTATAAAATTACGGTTCAAGGTAAAGCGCCAAGCACTTTGACTTCGTGTCCAAAGTATTGGTTTGTTGAGGAACCGTATAAATGTGAGTCTATTGTGGATTTGAATGAGGCGGATAAGGCTAGTACTCCTTTAACGTGGTCTATTACTGAATCTAGCTCGGCAATGCCTGAATGGACAGCTAATAATTTAGAAGTGGTTTTTGATGATAATAGTCTTAAATATGAAAGCAGCGATAGAAAAGCCGGAATGAAAGTAGTTAATGGTGATAATAGTTCCTTTGTAGCAATTGAAAATATGATGAATAAGACATTTAGTTTTAAATATGAAGTTACAAATGATTATGTTAAAGATGAAAGTCAGAAAAAATTTCAAGATATTTTAGTTACAGTTGTAAGTAAAGAAATGGCTATACCACCTGAAATTGCTCAAAATGATGAAAATTTTTATCATACAACTATCAAACCAATTACTAGAGAATATACATTAAAAAATGGCGCGCCTGTTGACAAAATGAGTTGGACGGCGAGTAAGACTGGTGGAAATGGGAGCGTTGTAGTTTCTCCAGTTATAGGCGACAAAGTTATAGTAACTTATAATCCAACTGATAATGATGAAGGGAAAAAAATAAATATTGAAACTAAAGTCAATAATGATGCTGAGCAGTTATTTAAAAATAATTATAAAACTTGGTGTACAACCTGTTTACCGCCTATTGAATGGTATGATACGGTTTTATTAAATAACTTAGAGTTAGGATATATGCCGAGCATAAATGTTGATAATGTATCTAGAGATTTAAAATTTAAATTTATTAAAGGTGAAGAGAGTACTTTTGATTTAAATGAATTAACAAGGCAAGGAGATATATACAGGAGTAAGAAAAATGATGATTCGGTTTTGCCTATTTCCGGTACACCGAAAAATTTCGCTAATAATGTTTCTTTAGCAGGGTTTAAAAATTGGGTTGTGAGTTATAATGGTAAAAATGTTGGTACAATTGGTAGTAATGGCATTTGGAAATGGAAGCCGGATGTAAGCGGGAAAATTGAATTAAGTATGGGAGTTTGGAATGATTTTGGCAGCAGGTTTGGTTTTGTTGAAGTTGAAGTCGGTGAAGCTCCAAAATTTGCAGAGAGTTCTTTGGATTTGAAGTGTAATGAGGGAGTTACCATTAATAAAGATATTATTATAACTAACGCTTATCCTGAATTGATAAAAGAGTGGGGGATAGAGAGTTTAGATACAAATCTCGACGGAGGTGTTGTTAATAATGATAATAATGGAACTATAACGGTTTTCAATGATCAAGATTATAAATTGACATTGAGTTATGTAAAAAATCCGGAATTGCCGAAAGATACGTGGGAAGCCAGGTTGCAGTGGAAGTGCGCTGTGGGGGCAGAGGTAAAGCCTTTAGAATTTGATATTAAAGCTGTAAATGATGCCGGTATTGCTATATTGCCTGTGAATATTGATGTGACGCCGATAGATGAAGTTGTACCTGTAAATGATATTTTGGTAGAAAATCTTACTACGGTGAAAGTTGGGGATACGGCTATGATAAAATTAGAAGCTGTTAATGGAATAGCAGAGTTTATCTGGAGTGATTTAAATTTGATTAATCATAACCTTAATGGTACGGCATGGAATATTTATAGTAATCCAAGTAACTTTGGAGTAATTCAAACCGGTATCAATGTAGCATATGTATATTTTACTCCTACCCAACAAGAATATGATTTTCAGAAAGACTCTATATTAGAACAAATATTCAGATTTGATATAAGTGTTACTGATAAAAATAATAATGTCTATAATTTATTATCTGATAAATTTGAAAATAATTATTCTAAACTTCCAAAAATTAAGATTTTGCCTGCAATCTCGGACGCTCCTGAACTTTGGTCGGAGAAGCTGGCGCAGAATTTTGGAGGGACTGTGAGTATGAGGACGGAATTGTTCGGGGGGACGAGTACCAGTATCGGCAGTCCGCAAACGGATATTAGCAGGGATGTGATTTTCGGGAATGTGTTGGCGTTGAAGAGAGGGGTGAAGGAAAATACAAATACTTCCGCTGGAACAATTTATTCAAATAATAATAAGTTGGATAAAAGTGATACGGTTGGAGTTTCCATTGATAGTGGCAATATTCTTTTTTATGAAAATGTTGATGTTAATATAGATAATTTTAGTAACGATCCTTTGGACTGGAAAGGTCATCAAACAATTGTAGTTTATGGAGGTAATTTGTTTATAAAAGATAATTTGTGGCCGTCGGATTCCAATAAAGGCACTTTGGATATTGTGGTTTTGCGAAAGCCCGGAGGCACGAGAGGTAAATCAGGTAATATTTTGGTGGATAATGATGTGACTAATATTAAAGCGAATATTTACGCGGATGGGGCTTTGTTCAGTTATGACGCGGATGATTTTGATAAAAATTATTTGATTACTAATGGTTATCCTGATTATATGAGCAAAAATTGTACGCCTCAATCAGGTAAATATAGTGAATATATGAATTGTATGGATGGCGACGCAAGCGATACTATGCTAAAAAATCAATTTAAATTGTTGGGGTCTTTGAATTCGAGGAATACGTTGGGGAAGGTTAAACAAAGCGGAACAGATTTTGATACTTCCCTTTTAGTCAATGGTTATGGTCAAAAAATCACTGATTTAGCTGAAGCTTTGGCTTATGATTTGGCTTATTTTAGATTCTATCATTTGAATTATGGTAAAAATGCTTTATGTGGTGATGGTAAAGCTGAAAAATTTAGTGGTACATGTACAGAGCTAACAGCTTTAGATGTTACTGATCAAAAGGTTTGTAGAGGAATTGGAGAAAAATCTGCCTATGTCGACAACAGTAATCAATGTAAGAATAAATCATCAATTACGTCTAATGAAAATGACGCGGTGATTATTGAATATTTGCCTTATTCGCCTGAAAGTAAGGTGTTTAAGATGAGCGGGGGGTATTAGTAAATGATTTTTTAAAAGGGGCTTCCTATTTGGAGGCCTCTTTTTTTATTCCATAATTTAGATATTGGCTTTGTATTGCCTTTCATTGCTGACTCCCAACCTTCTTTAAATGATTCTTTCGCACTTTTTGATAACTTTATATCATTTTTTTTATGTACTTTTTTTATTCAGCTTAATTTTTATTGTATCAAGAAAAATACGGAAATTGTGATTACAATCAATATAAGGGACATGATTATAAAAAGAGTGCTCATTAATTTTGTTTTTCTGCTTAAGTAAGCGTATTTTTTGGCGTTTATCAAAGCGTACGTCGAAGCGATTAAGTAGATTAAGAGGAGAATGATTAGGATGAGTAGAAAGGTGAGTTTGAACATGGAAATGGAAGTGATTGCTGATTCCTGATCACTAAATTAATATTTATACCAATCCGTACTGATTTCCGGATAGGAACGGAGATGATTATAAACTGTTTTTTGGATTTCCGCCAGTTTTTCCGGGGATTCGGCTTCAAAGCGCATTGTGAAGCATGGGGTTGTGTTTGAGCAGCGGATTAGGCCCCAATTGTTTTCGTCAAAATCTATTCGGACACCATCTAAATTGTTGCATTTGTATTTATTTTCAAAGAATGTTTTGATTTTTTCCATTAGTTGAAATTTCAGATTGTCGTCGCAGGCTGCTTTTATTTCCGGAGTTGTGTAAGTTATTGGTAGAGAGGTAAAATGTTCGGATATTTTTTTATCTGAGTTGGAAATTATTTCCAGAATTTTTGCAGCCGCGTAAATTCCATCGTCGAAGCCGTAATATTTGCCTCCAAGAAATATATGGCCGCTTACTTCACCGGCAAGTGGGGCAGCCACTTCTTTCATTTTTGTTTCAATGTATGAATGTCCGGTGCGGGAAATTACCGGAGTTCCACCAAGTTTTTTTATTTCTTTTAATACAGTATTAGAACATTTTATATCCACAACTATTGGTGAATTTGGATAATTTTTTAAAGTGTCGGAGGATAAAAGTATAATTAATTTGTCGGCGTCGATGTAGTTTCCGTTTTCATCAATTATTCCTACGCGGTCGCCGTCGCCGTCAAATCCTATTCCCAAATCCAGTTTTTTTTCTTTTACTAATTTTGATAAATCCAAGAGGTTTTCAGCATATTCGGGATTGGCTTCGTGGTTTGGGAAATTTCCATCCGGTTCGCAATAAAGAGGATGTACTTCGAATCCTAATTCTTGAAAAATTTTTGGAGCGAATGGTCCGGCGATACCATTTCCGGCATCTATTCCTATTTTTAATTTTTTTCCGGGTTTTATGATTTCTTTAATTTTATTTAAATAATCATTAAAAATATCGTATTTTTGATAAGCGCCATTATGAACCGGAAATTCATTTTTTTTGGCAATTTTTAAAATTGTTTGTAATTCTTGATCGCAAATTGAATGAGCGTGCGCCCCAACTAATTTTATCCCATTATATTCTTTTGGATTGTGACTGGCTGTGATTGCGACTCCTCCATCAAAATTTTTATGGCAGACTGCAAAATACATCATTGGAGAAGTGCAAAGTTCAAGATCTGTCACATTGCAGCCAACACTTGTTAATCCTTTTATAAATGCTTCAGTAATTTGAGGGCTGGATATCCGGCAATCTTGGCCTACAACAATGTTTGAGCCATGGTGTTCAATAAAATATACTCCTGCTGCTTTTCCGATTAATTCGGCTTCTTTTTGTTGAAGGTCCGTTTCAGCGATGCCGCGAATGTCGTAAGCGCGGAAGATGTTGGGATTGAGGGGCATTTTTAGTGGTAATTGGTAAGTGTTTTTAATTTATATTTTTTTATGGTGGAGGGGCAAGTGGAAATTGGTTGGGATCATACGATTTTTTTTGAGAAAAAATTTAAAAGTTATAATTGTAAAATGTAATTTGTAAAACGTAATTTGTAATACGTAATTCGTAATCCGTAATCCGTAATTCGTAATTCGTAAATTGAATTTTAATATTATAAAATTATTCCTTTTACGGATTACGAATTACGTTTTACAAATTACAATTATTTTCTCAAATAAATAATAGTATGATCCATGGGTTGTATGTTTAAATTTTTAGTAGTATTAATTTTTTGCTTGATAAATTCATATTAATTTAGTAGGGTTAAGTAATCATTGTTTTTTTGATTACTAATAATGAAAGTATAAAAAAAATTTAAATATTGAAAATATATTTTAACAAACAAAGTATGCAAGTAAATCAATTTCTTGAATTGCCGTATTCGTATGATGCTTTAGAGCCTTATATTGATGCGAAAACTATGGAAATTCATCACTCGAAACATCATCGTAAATATTATGATACTTTTATTGATTTGATTAAAGGAACTGACTTGGAAAGTGAAAGAATTGAAGATGTTTTGGCTTATCCAAATGAAATTCCTGAAAATATACGGCAAAAAGTTATAAATAATGGAGGTGGGTATTTTAATCACAATATTTTTTGGGAAATTATGGGTCCGAATGCCGGAGGTGAGCCGGAAGGAAAATTAATGCAATCTATTAATGAGAATTTTGGTAGTTTTGAAGATTTTAAAATGAAATTCAACGAGGTCGCGACTACTCATTTTGGCAGCGGGTGGGCATGGTTAGTTTTGAATAGTGATGATAAATTACAAATTATGCCAACTTTGAATCAGGATAATCCCATTTCCAAAAGTAATTTTCCTTTAATGGGAATTGATTTGTGGGAGCATGCTTATTATTTGAAATATCAGAATAAACGACCGGAATATATTGAAAATTGGTGGAATGTTGTAAATTGGGAAAATGTTTTATCCAGATATAACCAAATTTAAATAAACTAAAAGTATTTATTTTTTAATTGTTTTAATATGCATAATGAATCTTGTACTGAAAATCTTGCTTTTCCGATTATTGGCAAGGAGTTACCTTTTACTGAATTGGATATTTTTCATGAGAATGAAATAAAAAAGATCCATTTGAATGATTATCTGGGTCAATGGGTGATTTTATTTTTTTATCCTGCGGATTTTACTTTTATTTGTCCAACTGAATTAAAAGAATTGGCTGAAAACTATAAGGAATTTCAAAATCTTAATACGGAAATTATAAGTGTCAGTACTGATACGGTTTTTACGCATAAAGCATGGCATGATACTTCGCCGATCATTAATAAAATAAAATTTCCAATGGCTGCGGATCCAAGCGCAAAATTGTCTAAACAGTTAGGAGCTTATGTAAATTTCGATGGGTTTAATTTAAGAGTTACCGTGCTGGTTGATCCTGAAGGAATTATAAGAGTTTATGAAATGAACGATAGTAGTATTGGCAGGAATGTTAAAGAGTTGTTGCGAAAATTGAGAGCCGCGCAATTTGTAAGAGAAAACGGAGGAGAGGTTTGTCCGGCGAGTTGGGAACCGGGGATGGCCAGCTTGAAGCCGTCTTTGGCGTTGGTGGGAAAGATATGAAGTTGTTTATTTTTTAACCAAAATTTTATGATCAAAAGTATTAAAAAAAGAAGTGGAGAAGTGGTGGAATTTGATGGAGAGAAGTTGGCGATTGCCATACAGAAAGCTTTTCATGCGACAATTCCTAATATAAAAGATCATCAGATTTTTATTCGAATTACGGAAGGTTCTATTTTTGAAATCAAACAGAAATTTTCAAATCAGATTCCTTCCGTGGAAGATATTCAGGATATTGTAGAGAAAAAAATCGCGGAGTTTGGTTATTATGAAGTGGCTAAAGCTTATATTTTATATCGTTATGAGCATGGTTTAGACCGAGATTTAAATTTAGAAAATCAAAATAAACCCTTAAATAATGAATTTTGGGTGATAAAAAGAAATGGTGTACGGGAAAAGTTTGATCCTAATAAAATTCGTAATATTTTAAAATTATTCAGTAATGATTTAAAAAATATTGATATTGAAAAAATTGTTTCGGATTCCGGAAATAATTTATTTGATTATGTTGAAACCAAGCAGATTTTAAATGCGCTGGTTTTAAGCACGCGGTCTTTTATTGAAAAAGATCCGGATTATTCCAGGTTAGCCGCGCGCTTGCTTCTTAATTTGATTTATCAGGAGGTATTTAATGGTGAAGAAAAATTAAATTACGATTCTTTGGAAAAGCAATATAGAGATGCTTTTGTTAGAGGAATATCAAGAGGAGTGGCTACCGGAAAACTGGATAAAAGGATGCAGGAATTTGATTTGTCGGATTTGGCCGCGCATTTAAATATTGAAAGGGATAATTTGCTTCTTTATTTAGGTTTGCAGGTTTTATATGATCGATATTTTATAAGATTAAATCCTGATAATAAGTTGATTGAAGCTCCGCAGATTTTTTGGATGCGGGTGGCGATGGGTATTGCTTTGAATGAAAAGAAAAATAAGCAGGAATTTGCAAAAAAATTCTATGATACAATTTCCGGTTTGGATTTTGTGCCTTCAACTCCAACTTTATTTCACGCCGGTACTTCAAAACCTCAGCTAAGCTCATGTTATTTGACTACTATTGAAGATAGTTTGGAGGGTATTTTTAAGGGTATTACCGATAACGCGAGATTGTCGAAATGGTCGGGGGGGTTGGGAAATGATTGGTCCGGAGTAAGAGGTACGGGGGCTTTTATTAAAGGTACGGGAGTAACCAGTCAGGGGGTGATTCCTTTTTTGAAAATCGCCAATGATGTTACTGTAGCCATTAATAGGAGCGGAAGAAGAAGAGGAGCGACATGCGCTTATTTGGAAACTTGGCATTTGGATATTGAGGAATTTTTGGAATTAAGAAAAAACACAGGGGATGAAAGACGTAGAACTCATGATATGAATACAGCAAATTGGGTGCCGGATTTGTTTATGAAACGCGTTAAAGAAAATAAAGATTGGACTCTTTTTTCTCCGGATGAGACACCGGATTTGCATGATTTATATGGGAAAAATTTTGAAGATAAATATGTTTATTATGAGTCTTTGGCGGAGGAAGGAAAAATCAAACTTTTTAAAAAAGTAAAAGCGGAAAATTTATGGAAAAAAATGATTACTATGCTTTTTGAAACGGGTCATCCATGGATTACTTTTAAGGACGTGAGTAATATTCGTTCTCCTCAAGATCATACAGGCGTAATTCATAGCAGTAATTTATGCACGGAAATTACTTTGAATACATCGGAGAAAGAAACTGCGGTTTGTAATTTAGGTTCAATCAATTTGAGCAAACATATAAAGGAAAAGAGTTTGGATCTCGGCAAATTGAAAGAAACAATCAATAATGCCATGCGAATGCTTGATAATGTGATTGATATTAATTTTTATCCCACAAAAGAAGCTGAAAATTCCAATAAAAAACATAGGCCGGTAGGTCTTGGGATTATGGGATTCGCGGATGCTTTATATATGCAAAATATTAATTTTGATTCCAAGGAGGCATTGGATTTTTCCGATAAAAGCATGGAAATTATTTCTTATTATGCGATTTATTCGTCCATGGAATTAGCTAAGGAAAAAGGTGCGTATAAAAGTTTTTCCGGTTCAAAATGGGATAGAGGAATTTTTCCTTTGGATACGTTGGATTTGTTGGCGCGAGAAAGAGGGGAGCAGATTAAAGTTGATAGAAAGTTTCGTTTGGATTGGGATAAATTAAAAGAGTCAGTGAAGGAAAATGGAATTCGTAATTCGAATTGTTTAGCTATTGCTCCGACCGCGACAATTTCCAATATTGCCGGTTGTATTCCTTCAATTGAACCGATTTATAAAAATATGTATGTAAAATCAAATATGAGTGGAGAATTTATAATCGTTAATCATTATTTGATTGAAGATTTGAAGATATTTAATTTGTGGAATGAAGATATTTTAGAAGAAATAAAAAGCAATGACGGGGATATTTCAAAAATTTCCAAAATTCCGGAAAAAATAAGGGATAAATATAAAGAAGCTTTTGATATTGATCCGAAGGTTTTGATTGATTTGGCTGCGCATAGGGGTAAATGGCTGGATCAAAGTCAATCTTTGAATCTGTTTTTTAGAGGCACTTCCGGAAGGCAGATTTCCGATATTTATTTTTACGCATGGGAAACAGGTTTGAAAACTACGTATTATTTGCGAAGCTTGGCGGCATCGAGCGTTGAAAAAAGTACTTTGGATATTAAGAAGCAGGAGAGAGTATTAAGCAGCAAGGATATTTGTAAGGTTGGTGATCCGGATTGTGAGGCGTGCCAGTGAGAGTAAATAGTAACTAGTAATTAGGAAATAGGGGATGAATTTTATATTTTTAAATAATTTTATGAACTCTTTAAATTATCATCAGAAAAGGATTCTTAATTGTTCGGTTACGGATCCGAATAAGATTTTGCCGATTAAATATAAATGGGCGAGAGAGCATTATAAAAAAGGGGTGGCGAATAATTGGGTGCCGGACGAGGTGGCTATGCAGCAGGATATTGAACTTTGGAAAAGTAAAGATAAACTTTCGGATGATGAGAGGAGGATGATACTTTATAATTTGGGATTTTTTTCTACCGCGGAAAGTTTGACGGCTAATAATATTGTGCTTTCGATTTATCACCATATTACAAATCCTGAATCCCGTCAGTATTTACTTCGGCAAGCTTATGAGGAAGCCGTGCATACGGAAACTTTTATTTATTGTTGTGATAGTTTGGGATTAGATCCTGATGAGATTTATACGATGTATCAAAATATTCCGAGTATTAAGAAAAAAGATGATTTCGTGATTGAAATCACTAAATCCATTTTTGATCCGAATTTTAAAACCGATACAAAAGAAAATATTCAGAAATTCGTTTATGATTTGGTGGGGTTTTATGTGATTATGGAAGGTATTTTCTTTTATGCCGGTTTTGCCATGATGTTGTCGCTTTTGAGGCAAAATAAAATGGTGGGGATTGGGGAGCAGTTTCAATATATTTTACGTGATGAAACTGTGCATTTGGCGTTTGGTTCTGATTTAATCAATACTATTGTCGAAGAAAATCCGGAAATTTGGACTAAAGAATTTCAGGAGGATATTAGTAAATTAATCAAACAAGCTGTGGAATTGGAATATGAATATACTTTGGATGCTTTGCCAAGAGGAATTTTGGGTTTGCGACCGGATATTATTTATGAATATTTAAAATATATCGCTGATCGAAGGCTTGAGAGGATCGGTCTTTCGAAGTTTTATTCAAGTTCAAATCCGTTTCCGTGGATGAGTGAAATTATTGATATGAAGAAAGAGAAGAATTTTTTTGAGACGAGGGTGACGGAGTATCAGACGGGTGGGTTACGGTGGTGAAGGGGGTTGTAGTGATCAGGAATTTTTTGTAATCCGTAATTCGTAATCCGTAATCCGTAAATTGTAAAATTTATTAAATTCCTTTTACGGATTACGAATTACGCTTTTTTGGGAATTGTATAAAATTACCTTGTTATTTTTTTTTGAAAGGATTAAGAATATAATCACTTCTAATCCGTAATCTTAAAATATGATTAAAAAGGCAATTTTGGTGATTATGTTTTTGTCATTTTTTGTGCCGAATTTTGTGGTGGCGCAAAATTCAAATCAGGAAGGTAAGATTTATAAGAATATTTCTGATTTTTCGAATTTAATTCCTACTGTAAAAATAGTTTCTTATGATTATGGTTATAGTGGAGGGGTTTATCCTTCGCAATTTGGGTCAGGATCAATTATAAGCGCGGATGGTTTTATTTTGACGAATTATCATGTAGTGTTTGATGCTGAAGATGAAGATAAGGCTTTGGATGCTTTTGAAATATGTTTTTCATTTAATTCAGGTAGCGAGCCGATATGTGAATATACAGCCAGTTTGGTGGCTTCATATAAGGAAAAAGATTTGGCGCTTTTGAAATTGGATGAGGCTGATATTAGAGGTAATAGTTTTAAGAATGTGCCTTTTTATACTTATCAGAAAGATAAAGAGTTAAAGGTGGGGGATACAATTAAAATTATTGGCTATCCGGGTACAGGTGGGGACACTTTGACAACGACTCAGGGTGTGATAAGCGGTTTTTCTGAGGCGGAAGATTCGCAAGAGCCTTTAACTTATATTAAGTCTGACGCGGATATAAGCGAAGGGAGTTCAGGAGGCACGACTGTTGATGAACAAGGCAATATTACGGCTTCTGGCTCCGCAACGTTTGCAAAACTCAATATCTCCGGCATGGACGATGCAACAGCAACTGTATCTGCAACATCATCGGCAACTATTGGAGAAGCAACTATGTCTGCTGGGGTAAAAACAATATCCATCGAAACAACGGCAGTGACAGACCAATCACTGATCTATGTGACGCCACAATCATCCACCAATAACCAGGTACTGTATGTCAAAACAAAGACTCCTGGAATTGGCTTTACGGTAAATATCGATACAGCAATATCAAAAGACGTGAAGTTCAACTGGTGGATAGTGAATTAATCCTCACACACACAATATGTGTAAATTCCTGAACAATTGGTATACGTGGCACTTGGACAGCGCTTCTGGCTTTCCCCGATATCTTTGTCTCCAGAATTTTCAAGAGTCACAAAAAGGACAAATTTATTTCCGGAGCCAAGCTGATAATAATTCCAACCGTTGTACTCAGTATCTTTGCCGTTGAAATCAGGCAGCCTCTTCATATACACGATCGCATCGGTGCATGATGCTGATTTGACGGCAAACTCGCAACCATCGGCCAAAGGACAATTAGCCGTTCCATTTATGCCGCATCCACTCATAACACGGTGTTCATTTTCAGTTGGAGTTGCTGGATATATCTGATAATCATTGTAATATATCCGCAATGCATTTTTCATCTCATTCAATTCTTGCTTTTTTTTTGCATCCCGGGCACGTTCACGCGCACTTAGTAAATTAGGAAGTACAACTGCAATAAGTACTGCTGTAATTGCAATTACAACAAGAAGTTCGATAAGTGAAAATGCTTTTTTCATGTTATGGTAATTGTACGACATCCGGTGCAGAAATATTTGAACTAGTGATGACGTAATTACAGTTTATTGCAGCTCCGCTAGATGCGCAATCTTTAGCGTAGTATTTCTTCCTTTTGGAAGTTTGATCATATACACAATTGACCCGGTACTAAATGCGCTTCCCCATTCAATTCCACCAATCTTACCGTTTGTGTCAATGGGAAAAGCACTATTATCATTATTATACATATCAAGTGCCACGGTAATATTTGCAAGATCTGCTTTCCGCCGCGAATCCCGAGATTTTTTTTGCGAAGATTGAAATGCAAACACCCCAATTGAAGTGAGAATTCCTATAATAACAATGACAATCATCAGTTCAACTAATGTAAAACCCTGATGAATTTTTTTGGCTATCATAGTATATCCTTATTATAGTTAAGGAATAAAACATTGCAATGACGTCGTTTCTTGACATTTATAGGCTGCATAATTGTTCTGACAATACGTATTACATATCTGTCCATCATTAAAACTAATACAACCGAGCGCTTGGAGCGCTTCGCTACATGATTGTCCATCTCCTGCCACGAGTCCTGCTTTCGTGTTACACGCATGCTCTGGATTTGGATCTCCAAGACAAAAGATCTCCCCTGGAGGAGTTGGTGGAGTTGGAGTGGGAGTTGGAGGAGGATTGTCAAAATCAAACTCTGGATTGGCAACTTCTCCGCCCATGGCTATACCATAATTAAATGAATACGGCGCATATCCGCAGCCTTTATTCGGATCAGGATCGCAACCTGCATCTTTAATGTTTCCATCGCTTGTATCTCTTAACTGGGAAAATGCACGATATCCACCGCACGGCTGCTCGGTTTTATCGTTAATCGTCATATATAAATACCGCGTATTGGTCACCGGATCGCACGGAATATCTTTTCCTCCAAGATAGGGTTTCAAAAAATCTCCGTTTGCTTTTGTTATGCAATCATACAAATCCCACTGTCCTTTAGTCGGATAACAAGTATGGTCGTTGTAATAATCTTCAAACAAGACTTTCAATGTCGCAAGATCAGCTTTTCTTTTACTGTCATATCCGCGGATAGTCTGTTTTTGAAAACTAAGAAGAGCAAACACAGCTAAAATTGCAATCACCGTCACCACAATCATAATTTCTGCCAGCGAAAATCCGCGCTTCATATTTTTAGTATGACAAACCTTTGGGAAAAAAGCAAAGTATCCGTATTTTCATATCGGAAGTTTTTCAGCTCCACAAGCGAGGAATCTTCATCATACATATTGATACTTGAATTATCAATCGGTATACGATATACTATCACTCATGATCAAACGAACAGTAACTCCAAAAATTAAAAAGCTTTCTGCTTTATATCCAGTAATCGCAATAACCGGACCGAGACAGTCAGGTAAAACGACATTGGCAAGAGAGATATTTTCAGATTATTTGTACCTCAATTTGGAAAATTTAGATTTACTTTTGGCGGCACGTACTGATC
>Ga0076329_106_pt1 | contig 56154 bp, 49 predicted proteins | sample RifGroA2_FD_67836 | JGI IMG/M metagenome (GOLD analysis project Ga0076329, IMG submission 67836) | Peregrinibacteria bacterium GW2011_GWA2_33_10 | reverse complement strand
CATTTTATGACAGGATTATAAAATTTTTTTTATTATAATTCTGTCAACGAATTATGTAACATTTACAGGGATGACATAAATGAAGTTCTGGATGACATAAATGAAGTTCGGGATGACATATTACCTCAGTGAGTCGTTACGAAAAGCGATCAGGAACATATCAACACAGCACAAAAAACATTTTTGACTATCTCATTCGTTGTAAACATCAATTAAAATGCCCATTTAATAATTTGTCATCAATAGAATCCAAAAAAGTTTGTAATTCTATCCCAAAATATTCTAATACTATATCATTTCCCCTTTCGAGATTAATACGATAATCATATTCAGAAATCGTACCAGTATTAAACATTTTTTCATATTCTCTAGCCGTATAAATAATATCAGCCACTTGGATCAAATAATCTTCATTGAATTTTTTTTCTGGAAATTTATCAGCTAAAATTGTTTTTATTTCTACTGTGATGGACTCTATTTGCTTAGTATCATATTCTATTTTAGGGGGATGTTTAATATTAGGACTTACTGGTAATGTTTTATATAATATATCACCATAAGTAAGCCCTGTTTTTTTAATAAAAAAATTATTTATCTTATCATATTCAATGTCCCACATTGCTTTAGAAATTTTTTCTTCGCTACGTAATCGCTTAAGATAATTAGCTTTAAGCAACTCTAGATATATTTCCTTTATCTCCTCTTTGCTAAACTTTCTATCACCGGCTAAGTAAGACAATTTATTTTCTAATCTATTCATATATTCTTGTAATTCCCACTCCGGAATCTCCTCCATATCTTTCAAAAGAGCGTTTGATTCCTCGCTCCAATTGATTTTACTATTACTTTGTGGGTTTTTATCTTCTTCCTTTTGTCCTAAACTATTTTGAGATTTTTCTTTCTCTTCATTCCCTGTTTTTTGACCAATATTAAAATTTCCATCAATAATATAAAAATAATAAATAAATCCGCAAACTAAAATTAATATTAAAACAAAAATATATATAATCTTTTTCATAATATTTTTTTTATGAATATTAACATTTTGTACTAAAATTTTACCTTAACCTGATCTATCTTACTTTAACCATCTGAATTTTCAATCTTTTATTTCACTGATATTCTCTTTGATATTAATTCAAAACAAAATAAGCAGCACGCTACTTTTTCGCCCACTGACATTGATTGTTAATACACTGACAACCTAAATTATATAGTTTATTCATATAGCAATTATTCCATTCGCAAATTATACCCATTCCCTCGTCTTGTTTATTTTGACAAACTTGACCAGAACATCCTCCTCTAAAACAATCCTTTTCCGTCTCACAATAACCATAGGTTGATAGTCCGCAAAATTTTCCAACAACAGGAAGAGTCCAAGTTAATTTCCACCAAACTAAAAATAAAATTACAAAACATATTACCAGCATAATCCAGACATTAACATTTTTTTTACGCATAAAATTTAAAAAATTATTTTTTTTTGCAAAATATATAAATCTTAATGAAAAATAGAATTCACAATTTTAATCCTAAATTGCACTGGGAAGCTTCGATGGCTCAATTTTAATTATAAAATTATAATAGTAATTACACCACATAGAATTGTTAATCCCTTCATAAATTGTATGATTTTGTTTATCAACGCATTGTTTAAAAAGCTTGCTTTCTTTTTGTGAATTATAGGAAAAATCGCAATTGTATAAGTATTCATTATTTCCTAGCGGATGTAGAACAGTTTCTGTTCCACCTAATTTTATACAATTACTTTCTGTGTTATTTCTATCCTCTTCCACCACATCAGGCACATAAGCTTTGTCTGTGAAAAAGTTGATACGACAGCCTCCATTTTTAATTAAAAATCCATAACTTTTTTGGCAATTTTTAATTATTTCTTTAAAATTATATGAACTATAATTTATGGCTCTCGAAGGACGTTCATAATAACCGCTTATTACCACAGAACAATAATTTTCATCCTTATAGTCATATTCTTGTGAGCATTCTTCGTAATTTTTTGGAAAAATATAGTTAGAATTACGATATCCATAAATACATTTCGGATCTTGATATTCTCCTTCATCATGACAAAAAAATTGATAAAAATTTCCAAATAACCAATGGTAAGCTGAATCCCAATAACAAAACATTTCTGATATAGTTTGAGGATCATCTCCTCGATTTATTTGGCATTCTTCGAATGTTTTCGGAGCAAAAAAATCAACTATTTTATAATTAAATATATCAAAAATAATTATAAACAGAGAAAAAAGCAGTGATAAACAAAAAATAGAAACGAAAACGATTTTTTTGATTTTATTCATATTAAATATTAAATTTTTTCTACGATTAAATTTAAAAGGGGTATTTAATAAAAACAGCACTATTTTTCATCACTACATCTGTAAGACAAAATCTAGTAATATTATAATCAATTACACTTTTTAGTAAATATAATTGATATAGGGGAATAAAACCTCCCCCTTGCTACTCCCCACAATTTCCTATAATCTACCCTTGTATGTAAAAAAATTTTAACTTTCAAGTAATGACAAAACTTATATCTATCAAGATTTTATTATTAAGTCTGCTTTTTTTCCCATTTATGGGATATGCCGGAACCTCTCTAAGCGTACCGGAAAATATTGACTTGGAAGAAGCTTTATATGTTCTAAAAAACAAGAACGCACTGCCGGAAAATTCAAACAAAGAAAATTTGGACAAAGAAATAACTAAAAAAGAATTCATAAAAATGATACTTTCCGCATTAAACTATATTCCCAAAGAAAAAAAAATCATTTCCGAATGTAGTGAATTGGAAGACAACAATGTTTTCGCTCCTTACTTAAATGAAGCCATTAATTTGAACGCCTTAATTCCGGATCAGGAAAAAAATTGTAATAGCGGCAACACTTTGACAAAACTGAACGCCATGCAAATAATCTTTCAAATTGCCGGAATTCCGACTCCCAAATTTTTTAATATTGAAAAAAAACCTCAAGATTTCAACATTAATAGCGCGTACGCTCCCATTATCGCGAAAGCCCTAGACATAAACCTATTGCAAACGGATGAGAATAACCGGATAAATGCCACCCAAAAAATAAAATATATTGACGCGATTGAACTAACTTATAAAACACTTCTTTACGTTGATCCCGATGTAATTTATGAAATTGATTTTTCTGACTTTGATGAGGAAATTTTAGAAAAAGAAAACACATCGGAAATCCCGAATATAAATACACTGATTCAAGTACTGGAATCGGTTTCAAAAAATTATTACTTTCAAGAAAAGGATAAAATCAACAAAAACGACCTTGTCTACCGAACCATAGAAGCTTTGACAATGACTTTGTCCGATCCTTATACAATTTTTCAAACACCTGAATCTGAAGAACTGCAATACCTTTTAGAAGATCATTTTGTGGGAATTGGTGTCCAAATTACCATGGATGCAAATAATAATTTGGAATTATTAAGCGTATTTAGAAATAGCCCCGCGGATCTAAGCGGATTAAAAGCGAAAGATCAAATCATTAAAATTAATGGACAAAACATAAAAGAAAAAACACTGGACCAAGTTTCCGCTTTACTTAAAGGAGAAATTAGTACGGAAGTCCTGCTTACAATATTCCGTCCTGATAAAAATAAAAATATGGACTTTAAATTGATAAGAGCCGAAGTAAATATTGAGCAAATCAGCTATAGAATGCTTACATCTGACATCGGCTTAATCGAATTTACGATCTTTAGCGAAGATTCAGATGAAGAATTCACAAACGCCATTGATAATTTAAAAAAGTTGGGAATGACCAAACTTGTTATTGATCTGCGCGATAATCCGGGAGGATATCTGGAAAGCACGATCAATATTTTGAACAATTTTGTAAAAAACGGCCAACCTATAACATATTTCAAACTACTTAATCACACAGTAGCTCAATACGCGAATGGAAACGCGGATCTGAATAAAACTCCTTTGGTGGTTTTAGTAAACGAAGGTTCAGCTTCAGCCTCCGAAGTTTTCGCAGCGGCAATTCAGGATTACAAAATAGGCCTTATTTTAGGCACAAAAACATTTGGAAAAGGAACAGTTCAAACATTGGAAATATACGAAGATGATTCAATATTAAAAATGACTGTAGCTGAATGGCTTCGCCCTAATTTCGGAAGTATCAATAAAGTGGGAATAACTCCCGACACCGTACTTGAAAATCCCATCAATCTTGATGAACAGATGAAAACCGCCATTGAATATCTGGAAAAAATTAAGATTTAATGATAGAATAAACTGATATTTATTGAAAACAAATAATGTCTGAAACGTTCGAGAATCGCGAAAATCAAATTACTATCAGAAAAAAACCTGAAAATTTAAAAGCAAAATTTTTTCAAAAAAAGGCCGATATCTTGCAGACAAACAAAGACTCCGGTTTAGCCGATAATTATCTGAAAACTGAATTAAAACAAATAAAAGAGCCCCTAGAAGCACCGGAACAAAAAGATAAAAACAATAAACCAAATGAACCATTGAATTCTGACCCAAGCTGGACAGATAATTTAATAAATTCCGCATCTGATCTTTGGCGCAAAACAAAAGATAAAGCATTGGAGGTTTGGAGTAAAATTGCCGGAAAAGAAGTGGATAACTATTACAATGAAAGCTATCAAAAAATTGAAGCTTTGCAAAATGCTCAAAATTCAACTGAAATAAAAAGAATTACATCAACTCAAAAAGCACTGACATTAAAAAAGTTTGAAGGAAATGATCCATTGTCTAAAAAATTGAATGGGGATATGGAAATAGGATTAATGTACGCGAATAATATCTTTCCGGGTTTAAAAAATAGTTTTTTAAATAATCCGGAAATTCAAAATTTCATCAATAATCCCGAATCAATTACTGCTGAAAATTGGGAAAAAATAACAATTTTAATAGATCAAAAAATTATTCCTGAATTTATTTCACAAAATCCGGACATTGAATTTAGGTACCGAACTTTTGTAATACAGCGTTTAAGAATCAAAGCGTCTCAGTTAATTTTGGAGCAAATAACCAAAAATGCCGAAAAAAAAGTCAAAAAAAACGAAATTTCCGATGAAAATTCTGATCAATTAATAACCCACGCCAGAACAGCGTTAATCCAAACTCAAATTAATGATTGTGAAAATCATGGTATTCAATTGCAAAACAAAATAGAAGCTATAACAAAACAAAGGCCGAATTTATCGGCAATTTTTAAAAAAAATGCAGAAGATGAAGCTTTAAATATATATTTCGGACAAATTAAATTAATCAATATTATTGAACAAGAATTAAGACGAAATTACCTTCTGACATCTGAAGAATTAAACTTTGATCCGGAAAATCCCGAAAACATGAATATCATAAGATCTAACCACAGTGATTTGGAAAATCAAGAACTGGCTGAAATCACTATTTTGTTAAAACAAAGAAAAATGGCTTTGGCTCAAATTTCAAATGATCAATTAATGGCGGAACAAATAATATTTATCACTCAGGCAAAACTGGAAGGAAAAAATGAAACCGAAACAGCTAGAATACAGGATAAATTAAACTATAAATACTACCAAAACGATTATGATAATTTGGAAAAAACTTATGCAGGATATCAGATTATTTTAAAGAACCAAAATATAAGCCAACAATTGACAATGCAAGAGGTGGCATTAATAACTTATGCTTTATATCCGGATAAAATTTCGGATTTTGAAAACGCGACAAAAGCCATTGATTCTTCAGACGCAAATATCACGGACATTCATATTGAAGGAAATAAAATCATTGGCAAATTAACGACAAACTGGCAATACAAAACCGCAGTAGAAATTCCTTTAAATGGCGACAAATTAATTATCCAAGATTTAAGCGCCGAAAATGGTTTCCGCGAAGCAAACTTAAATGATTTTGAAGATGTTAAAAATACCGTGCTTACGGTAGATATCAGCCATGAACTCACGGATACAGCTTTTAACCGCGGAGATATGGCTAAAAATGAATCTCTAAATTTAAGCAAAATAAAAGACCGTGAATTAAAAGCTTTAACAACAAAATTGACTCCAAATTTAAGCCTTTTGCAAAATGAATTCGAAAGAAGAAACTTCTTCACAAATCTTCTAACATTACTAACCTCCAGTGATCAAAACAACGAAATAAGAGAATTAGATACAGTGGAAGAAAGATTAAAAATCCTCACTTGGAGACTATCTTCCCACACAAATAGGAGAAATTTTATTGATTATTTAAAAGAAAAATCTCCGGAAGACTTTATAAATTCCTACAACCAAAATTTCACCGAATTTTTAAATGAACTAGGCTTAATGGAGACAAAAAGAAAAACGTAAGATAATAACCCGTCTTGCCCCGTTTGCGGGGGAACCCGTAAAAGGAATAAATTAATATTAAATTTTTCAATTTACAGGTTACAGGTTACGGAGTCTCAAAATTCTCTCCTTCCGACTGTTGCTTAAGTATCTGCTGCGGATTAGTCGTAACCAATTTATCCTCGCCGTAGGAAGCGATTATCTGGATAGCCACATGTTTCAAACCCGCGAAAAAAAGTCCCTGCCCCACACCGCTATTTAAAAGAAAATATTTCTCACCATCAGTTAAATTGAATACTTTCGCCAAAATTTCAATGGCGGAAGGCGCTTGCTTCAATAAAAGCTGCATCGAAGAATTAGTTATTATAGGCTTTCCAAAAGGACTTTTTACAAAATCCTCCACGTCTTGAGTAATTGTGGTTATTCCCAAATAATATTTTCGAGCCCTTTTAACCAAACCAAACAAAAACTTCGCACTATCTTCATGCTGCATCATTGACCACGCCTCATCAATTACCAAAACTCTCCGCTTCAACTCGCTACGAACCCGATTCCAAATATAATTTAAAATAATATACATCGCAGCCGGCCTTAAAGAATCTTCCAAATCCCTTATACAAAAAACCATTAACCCTTTATCCAAATCAATATTCGATTGTTTGTTAAAAATTCCGGCAAAACTTCCGGTTGTATATTTCTGCACCCTCTGAACCAATTCAGCCGCTCCATCCATACCACTCAAAATATTTTGAAAATCCTCCATAGTCGGCGGTGTTATCGCAGATGGATCCTCAAGATCCATAGTTATACCTTTCATGGCATAAGTGTCAATTAAGGCCTTATCCAATAATCCCTCTTCAACCGGAGACATTTGTCCGAGCATAACTTTTAAAAGACCATTTAAAGTGATCACATTTGTTCTCAATAAATCACCCGGTTTAACCTCATCATCGCTAAGAGGTTTTGGCAACTCAAACGGATTAATGCACCGATCTGAATTCAAAGAAACCTTTAAATAAGATCCTCCAACCGCTGTGGCAAGAGCTTCATACTCATTTTCAGGATCCACGATTATAACATCGGTTCCTACCATCAAACTTCTCAAAACCTCCAATTTCACGGCGTAAGATTTTCCGGCTCCGGATTTGGCAAAAACGACTGAATTTGCATTTTCCAAGGTAAATCTGTCAAAAATGATTAAACTGTCATTATGACGATTCAAACCATACAAAATACCTTCATTGGAAGTCAATTCCGATGAACTGAACGGAAAAGTGGAGGAAAGCGGAGAAGTATTCATATTTCTGGTTACTTCAACTTCATCCATGCAAAGAGGAAGAGTCGAAATAAAAGCAGGTTCGGTTCTAAGATCGGCTCTCTTTACCATAACCAATTTTCCTCCCAATAAACTTTCCAATTGTTGAGCCACTTTTTTTAATTTTTTAAAATCATCACTATAAAGCGTAATATATAAAGCAAACTGAAAAAACTTTTCTTGACCTCTTTGAATTTGAGTACGTAAAGTTTCAGCATCTTCCAAAGAAGTCTCAATTGCCGGATCCCTGACATTTCCCTTCTCCTGCGAAATTCGTATTGAAGACTGCATTTGCGCCACCTTTGTTTTCAAAATTTTCATAATCTTTGATGAATCAATCGGATAAATAAATTGGGATATATCCATTGCCACATCAAAATTAATGACCGGAGAAAGCCAATTCGCATCTATAAAACGAGGATATGAATAAACAATAAAAGACTGTGCGTACATTTCCTCAACTCTCATATGATCATAATTTATTTCCATTGAAGAAGGCGCGATCAAATCACGAATCGAAGCCAAACCTTCCTGAAAAAGCTTTTCCGCCTCAACCAATTCTTGTCTTTCCTGAGCCGTCAAATGCTTGTCGTCGTTAGTTTGAGCCGCAGTACTCATAAATTCAATATTTTTTCCGGATTCTTTTTTCTTTTCATAAATCTCCTTATTTTTTTGCACATGCTGCTGCCACTTTTCCGCTATCGAAGCCAAAACTCCGGTCTTTACTTTTTTCTCGGAATCAGCATTTTTTCGCATTTCAGCTTCTTTTTCAGGATCTTTAAGCTGCTCTTCATCTTTATCTTCTCTTTTTTTAATTTCAACTTTACTTTCATTAAAAATATTTCCTTCAGAACTAGAATTATCTTGAGAAGAATGGATCTTTACCAATTCTTCATCTGAAAGCGCCACAGTTTCATTTTCTGATAAAACTTGAGTGGTAGCCGTAGAACTTTGATCTGTAGAAATTTGAGCCTGATTTGAATCTACCATTTTTTAATATTGCCAATTTACCAAAATCTTTATATTTTATCAGAAAAAGCTTGATTTAACAAGAATTCATACTATATATTATCATCAATACCATTGACAAAAACATAAATTAGTCCATAAAACAAAAAAATAAAAATAACTTCAAACAATGAAAAATAATTATGGAAATACAATATTAGGAAAAGATTTAATGCTGAAAGAATATGAAGCATCTAAGTGTGGTGTTCCTCTTGAAATAGCAATGAATAATCATATATCTCATTTACAGGATCCACAGTCTAAAAAAAATGAATGCAAAAAACTCAACGAACAAATCCATGCATTTATTTTCCAATATTTGACTGAAATTAAAAAAATTAATATTTCACTCGAAAAATATTGGCAAAAATATTCAATTTATTTTGATCTATTAATGGAAAAAAAAATTACCTTTACCGGCGATGAGAAACATCCAAAAATCAGATTTGAAATTAATAATGGCGATCTAAAAGAATTCAATGTTTCCATGCCAAATCTGAAAGAACAAGAAATTTTTGGAGATATGCAGCTTTATAATGGTATTCAAATTCAGATAGCTGAATATATGGAAATTAGAGATGCCACAAAAGGAGAAAACCCAAATGTCAATGATTATTTCAGCCAAAATTACAATGAAATTTATAGCTTACTTCTAAATAAATTTGAAGAACTAAAAAAATATGTTGAAAACGAAAATGCAAGCGCAATTTTAGAACAAATTAATAATTTCAGAGCGCGAATAAATATAAGTCAATACTAGCCTGATATTACTAAAAATCTCATTCATTTGAAGCTTCTTTAAATAATTTCAAATATTTCGCATAACCTTTATTTGTAAAATCCTTTTTATGAATAAATTGTAATGCAGCCGAATTAATGCAATAACGAAGCCCTGTGGGTTTCGGTCCGTCCTTGAATAGATGGCCTAAATGCGATCCCGATGATTTACTTTTAACCTCAATTCTTTTAATACCAAAACTTAAATCATTTTTTTCTTCTATTATTTCTTTTTCAATCGGCTTAATAAAACTCGGCCACCCCGTCCCTGAATCGAACTTATCAATCGAAGCAAACAACGGCTTCCCCGTAAGAATATCAACATAAATTCCCGACTCTTTATTATCCCAATATTCATTTTGAAATGGGGCCTCTGTCCCGCAAGTTTGAGTAACATAATATTGCTCATGTGTTAACTTCTTCTTTAAGTCTTCTTTTGTGTATTTCATAAAAATAAAACACTTAATATAATATTTAAATATAACATAAATTGAAGTTAAATAAAAAAATTCCTCACCCATAATGCGGGGTCGGAATGCCATATGAACTCACTGCTCACAGTCACAAAAACTTGACAAACAAAAAAAACTTCTTATAATACAAATTCAATATAAAATCTTTAAATCTTATGAATTCCCTACTACGCGTGTTAATCCGGCCTCAAATAAAACTGATCATTCCAATAATTTCAGCTTTTTCATTAATTCTACCTCTAGCCGCATATTCATATAAATTAACCCTGGAAAAACAAAATTTAGAAAAAAATGAAACACTGGAAAGAACCTATTATGAAGTTACTCAAATTATTGATGGCGATAGTTTTAAAATTAAAATAAATAAAAAAGAAGTTGAAGTTCGTCTTTTAGGCATCAATACAACAGAAATCACACCACAAATCGAGTGCTATTCATTGGAAGCAAAAAAATATTTAACCGATCATTTACAAAACCAAAAAGTTTTTCTATTAGAAGACCAAAACAACACAGATAAAGACATCTACGGACGTTTACTTCGCTATGCTTATTTACCGGACAATCAACAGATAAACGCCCTACTTTTAAAAAACGGCTATGCTTATTACTATCCGTATTTTGATCTGGCTTATTCAAAATATTTTCGCAAACTGGAAAATGATGCAAAGCAGAAAAAAAAGGGAATATGGGGAGAATGCCACAGTGTTTAAACAATTATAAAGTTTTAAGTTGCAAAAAAAACTTGACAAATTTATAAAAATAATCATAATTTATCCTAAAATTAATTTCTTAACACACTAAATATGAAAAAAGATGATAATGAATTTTCAATACAAGATGATGATGATGATTATGAAGATAATAACACTCCACAAGACGATTTTGGCTACTTGGAAGAAATGTCAGAAACTAGCGATGACATAAAAACACCTAAAAATGGGGCGCATCTAATTCCAAAACAAAATTTACCCCAATCAATAAAAAATCCCGAAAACTTAATTAAAAAATTTGCAGAAACCGGGCCTCTCATAAATGCAATACGAGAAGCCGATGAAGATGGAAATTATGCGGTTCCAATACAAAGAGAAGGATTAATAAAAAAATTGAAAGATTTTATCGGATTGGGCGAAGTAAAACCTCATGAGATGCCACACACACCTCTTCCTACAGTTTATAGGAAATCCGGCATAGAGGATACATCAGGAAAAGTCATTGAGCTTGATGATGGAAAATTCGATGTAGATATGACTTATTTCAACGACATAGAAAATCCCATTGAAAGAAGACAAATAGAAAAAATTGCAGATACAAACCATGGTTACTATTCGGATATTCCAAAAGGAAAATTTAAGGACTTAGTTGCCTATTTATGGATACGAATAAGAAAAAACATTTCTGAAATAGCCCAAAATTTTAATATGAACAAATTAGGTGAAAATACAACCCTTGATAGAAATGAAATTCTAAAAAATATAATTATGATATGGAGTCAGAATGGATCAATTGCATTATTATGTCCTACAGGAGACGAAGACATGATCCAAGTCGCATACGAAAGAATATCAATTAGACATGAAGTTAATACAAAAGAAAACGAACAATATGAATCATCAATAAAGGATTTTTCTACTCTGAAAATTATTAATGGAGAGCAAGTAGACATCGGCAAATATTCGATTTCATCTCCTTTGGCAATATATTGGTGTCCTAAACCTAATTCAAACAATACTACTCATTACAAAAAGATAAGAACTGAAATTGAAAATATCGGGCCTCAAACCAGAACTCGCAAAAGCAGCGCACTTGATAAGATTAAAGAAAATTCGTAATTACCTTATCCCATATCAGCCTCGCCACATCCCCTCTGGCGCTTCTACCAATCCTAACCTCCCTTTTCCCGTCCAAAATCACAACCTCTTTCTCCTCGCTGCCCAAATTCTCAATTGAATTTGCGATTATCAAATCCAAATTCTTTTCTTTTAATTTTAACAGCGCATTTTTCTTTAAATCCTCGGTTTCCAAAGCAAAGCCAACTATCATTGGCTTCTTTTTAAATTTCATATTTTTAATACTTTCCAAAATATCCACATTCTTTTCTAATTCTAAATTTAAAATATCTTTTTTCTTAATTTTATTATTTTCGAACCTCTTTGGCTTAAAATCAGAAACAGCAGCAGCAGAAATAAAATAATCACAATTCCCAATATTTTTCAAAACCGCATCTTTCATTTCCAAAGCGGATTGTACTTTAACAATACCAAAATCCAAATCTTTCAATTCTTCGATCTCCACATTCTCTCCACAAATCAATTTAACTCTAGCTCCTCTTTTCAAAGCTTCCAAAGCTAAAGATTTACCCATTTTCCCTGAAGAAAAATTACTGATAAAACGCACAGGATCAATTTTTTCAATCGTTGCTCCGGTTGTAATTAAAACATCTTTTCCTTTTAAATCCTGCTTAATGAATAATTTCTCCAGATTAAACATTATTTCATTAATTGAAGCTAACTTTCCAACTCCTTGAATTCCACAAGCTAAAATTCCTTCCTTCGGTTCAACAAATTTAAATCCATGCCTTTTTAATTTCTCCACATTCTCCTGCACAATTGAGTTAAGCCACATTTGACTATTCATAGCCGGACAAATCAATTTCGGACAATTTGCAGCTAAAACCAAAGTGGTTAAAAAAGTATCCGCGATCCCATTGGCAATTTTACCAATAATGTTAGCCGTGGCCGGACAAATAATTATAGCATCCGCCTTTCGGGCTAATTCTATATGCGACAATTTCGAATAATCAATTTGTCCATCAATGTGAACAAAATTATTACTCAAAACCTCGAACAAATTTTTTGATATCATTTTTGAAGCATTTTCAGTCAAAACAACATGCACCTCAATATTCTGCTTCCTCAAAACCCTAATCAAATCCAATGATTTATATAGAGAAACACTGGTAGAAACACCAAGAATAATTTTTTTTGTAGATAATATGGACATAATAATTAGTTAATTAACCTAATAAACCTCCCCCACCTTGGGATACTTCCCCTCCTCAACATCCCCCTTGAACCTCATTGCCGCCTGCTCGACAATTCCGCTTAAATCAGCATATTTCCTCACAAACTTCGGTTTTATATCAAAACTTAACCCCAATATATCATGCAAAACCAGAATCTGTCCGTCCGTGAATCTTCCGGCTCCAATTCCAATAACCGGAATTTTTAATTTTTCCGTAATTTCTTTTCCTAAATCTTCCGGCACGCATTCCAAAATCAAAGCAAAAGCTCCGGCTTTTTCAATATCCAAAGCTTCTTTTAAAATATTTTTTCGACTTTCGTCATCAGTACCTTGAATTTTAAACTTGTTAACTTCCTGAGGCTTTAACCCTGCGTGACCTAAAACATTTATACCGGCCTTCACAACTTCCACTACAATTTCCGCTTTTCCCTCAATTTTCACGGCACGAACCGAAGTTTCTTTAACAACTTTTAAACAATTTCTCAAAGCGGATTCTTTTGTATCACAAGTAGTTATTGGCATATCAGCGACGACCAAAGCATCTTTATTTCCCCTCATCACAGCTTGAGTAGAACAAATTATATCATCTAAAGTAACAAAATGTGTATTCCCATAACCAAAAACAACCATTCCCAACGAATCTCCGACTAAAAGCATATCAATATCTGCCTGATTTAAAATCTTTGCCATTGGATAATCATAGCAAGTCAATGCGCATATCTTCTTTTTGCCTTTCAAAGATTTAATTCTTTCCATAGATTCAAATTAATAAGGTAAAGTTACAGACAAAACTATACTATTGGCCAAACTTAAAAGTAAAAACAATAAAATAAATGCCCAAAAAATTGAAAGAATGCTTTGACCGGGCTTCAAATCATAATTCAACCTCAAAGCTTTATAACTTAATAATAATTTCCATATTCTTAAAAACAAAGGGCTGATTAATCCCAAAATATTAGCTTGCGAAACCGGTCTGAAAAGAACCCAAAAATCTTTTTGTTGACTTTTTCCGGACGCCACAAAATGAATTAAAAGTAAAAAAACAAAATCAAAAACTATTTCCGCGCTAAGAAAAAAGAGAATCTTATTTTCAGGCAAATTCAAATCTTTAACAATCATATCCAAATAAGGATTCCAAATTTTTAACAAATAAAAATAAAAAAATGCAGCGTACAAAAATATATAAAAAAAACCTAAAATAGTCGCTTTTTTATCGAAGGATACACTTTTAATGGTTTCATTATTCAACCTTACAATCCCCCACAAGTAAGATAAATATTTTTTCAAATCATTATTTGAATTCTCCATATGTATATTATTTAATTTCGTGCAGATTTTATCAAAATTCAGCCTTGAAAAACAAGTAAAGTTTAATCAACCATCAGCCTACCTTACCGTCACCGGCAATCAAGAATGAAATACCCCCGCTCCTATCCCGGAAACAAATTCAGCCATCTCAGGGATAACAAACTCCATATTATATATTTTTCCGGTTTCCAAAATCACATCCATGATTTTTTCAATCTTTATTAATTTTCCGGTCAAAATAATTTTCTCAAGATTATAAGCTTTCGCGCAAAAAATTGAGGTAATTGCTATAGTTTGACCGATTAAATTTGCAATCCCCGCCGCCAAATCCGCCTTAGAAAAATCAATTTCTCCGGATAATTTACCTAAATTCGAAGCAGTAGCACTAGAAGGAACAATTCCAATTCCTGATCCCACAATATCCAAAACAGTCAAATCCACTTTCCCTTTATCCCCTTTTTTAAACAAATTAATTAAATTTTTAATATCAGTTTCTTTTAATAATTGCCGACATAACCCCAAAAAAGTTCCTCCTCCTACTCCGGTTCCTCCCGCATGCTCAAAAACCAAGTTTTTAAAATCTCTTTTTTCACTTCCAAAATCCGTCTTCACCATACAAGTTCCGGTCCCCATGCTTACAATCAAAAATTTTCTATCATTCTTAAATGTTTTTTGACTTTTAATTAAAAAATTTCCACCTTTGGCAATTGCTTCTATTTCTGAAACTTTAATCAAATCAATATTATTAAATTTCTCATTTAAGCTTCGAGACTTCCCTCCTGTCACGAAAATTTTAAAAATACGATTATTATGACTACCAACAATTTCATTTAAAATCTCCTCATAACTTTTAGTCAAAAATTTACTTCTCTCATAACTATAAATAGAACTGATTTTATTTTCTTCCCAAATAATCAAATCAATGGTCGAAGCCCCAAAATCGATAGAGTAATGCATGGTTTTAAATAATTATCGCGTAAACAATATAAATCAGGAATCAGGAATCAGCAATTAAATATATTGTTCCTGACTCCTGACTCCTAACCTTCTACCACCCAACATTTCCCCACTTTTGCCAACTTAATCTTTTTAAAATTTATTTTCCTTCTTAGTAAATAAATATATATTAAGAAACGTTAAAAATACCTTTATTAATATTTTTCCGATACTTACTTTTTAAAGTTTTTTTTCTATGAATATTACCATTGCAGGAATTATCGTCAGTCTCATTGCGCTTGCTTATGCAGCTTATCTCGTTACTCGCGTACTCAGTGAAAAAACAGGTACGCAAACTATGCAGGAAATCGCCGCCTCCATTCAAGAAGGCGCTTCCGCTTATTTGAATCGTCAATACAAAACAATCGCAGTATTTGCGATTATTATTTTTATTGTATTGATTATTGTGCTTCCATCGGAACAACACAATAATAACTGGCTTATTGCTTTAGGTTTTATTGGGGGAGCAGTATTTTCCGGCTTAGCGGGTTATATTGGCATGTCAATTTCTGTCCGCGCCAATGTGCGCACCACAAACGCCGCCAAAAAAAGCCTTGGTGACGCTCTTCGCGTGGCGTTTCAGGGTGGAGCGGTAACAGGCATGTCTGTTGTGGGCTTAGCTCTTCTGGGAGTAAGCGGACTTTTTTATATTTTCACTTATATATTGGACATTCCATTAACCCTTTCTCCAAAACTCTTAATCGGATTCGGATTTGGAGCTTCTTTGGTTTCATTGTTCGCTCGCGTGGGCGGAGGAATTTTTACAAAAGCCGCTGATGTGGGAGCTGATCTTGTGGGAAAAATCGAAAAAGGAATTCCTGAAGATGATCCCAGAAACCCTGCTGTAATCGCTGATAATGTCGGTGATAACGTAGGTGATTGCGCCGGAATGGGAGCTGATCTATTTGAAACTTATGCCGTAACCTTGATCTCCGCCATGATTTTGGCTGCTGTAACCCTTGCCGATGTTCATGGAGAGACTCCGGTTCTCTATCCTATCTTATTGGGAATAATCGCTATAATCGCTTCAATTATCGGGACTTTCTTTGTTAAATTGGGAAAAAACAACAACATCATGGGCGCGCTTTACAAAGGAATGCTCGCGACAGGTATCATTTCCGCGATAGGATTTTTCTTTGCCACAAAATATCTTGTGAATGACATCAAATTATTCATGGCGGGTTTGGTTGGTTTAGTTATCACATTATTAATAAATATAATCACTGAGTATTACACTTCCACAAAATACAATCCGGTTCGCAGAATCGCGAAAGCATCAGAAACCGGAGCAGGAACAAACGTAATTACAGGGTTAGCCGTAGGTCTTCAAAGTACACTTATACCTGTAATTATTATTATCGGAGGAATTATCGCAGCTTACACTTTAGGAGAAAATTCAGTATATTCAAGCGGTATTTATGGAATCGCAATTGCCGCGGTAGCAATGCTTTCCACAACCGGTGTTGTAATAGCCACGGACTCATACGGTCCTATCACGGATGCAATAGGCTCAGCGGCATTAGCTGCTTTAGTTTTATTTCAAGCTTATATTGAAGAATTGGCTGTTGGTTCAAATGGAATCAAAATTGACTTTGACCTCAGTAATTACAAAGTAATAATCGGCTTATTTATCGGCGGAGTTTTGCCATTCTTGTTCAGTTCTTTTTGTATGGATGCCGTAGGAAAAGCCGCTCATAAAGTTGTGGAAGAAGTAAGACGTCAATTTAATGAGATAAAAGGAATTATGGAGAAAAAAGCAAAACCTGACTATTCCGCATGTGTTGATTTAGTAACAAGAGCAGCTTTAAAACAAATGATTCTTCCCGGAACTTTGGCTGTCGCTGTTCCAATCTTGGTTGGATACATCTTTGGTCCACAAACACTGGGAGGATTATTGGTTGGTGTAATCGTTACAGGCTTGTTATTGGCTATACAAATGTCAAACGGAGGAGGAGCTTGGGATAATGCAAAAAAATACATTGAAGACGGAAATTATGGCGGAAAAGGCTCTGATGCTCACAAAGCAGCTATAGTCGGAGACACAGTCGGTGATCCATTCAAAGACACAGCCGGACCCGCTCTAAATGCTTTAATTAAAGTTATAAATACAATCGCTTTAATCATAGCGCCATTAATAGCATCAATAGGCACAATTGCTTCATAGTTTTAACTTTATAAATTTAATTTCTTTCTTATGGAACCGCACAGCGATTACCAACTACCATCAATGAGTTTTACGTTTATCGGCTATAAGGACCGATACGCTGTGCTGGAAAACGATTTTTTCCACGAATACCTCTGGCCGATTGAAAAATTTCCCCGCGAAATTAACCCCGGTGAAAAAATAGACTTGGAAATAAAAACAGATAGTGATCGAAAAAATGAACTTTACCAAATTAAAAGAAAATTATTGGAAGAACTGATTAATTAAACAGGTTACAGATTAATTATTTTTTCAAATAATAAAATTTATGATCTTACCTCAATGAGTAATTACTAGGAAGATGGCATTTAATTCAATATCATTTTTATTTTTTTTTCCTCTTGTTGTAAGCTTATATTTTATCATTCCCCATAAATTCAGATGGATTATTTTGTTATTAAGCAGCTATTACTTTTACATGAGCTGGAACCCTGACCTTATAATTCTAATTATTATAACCACTTTAATTAGCTATGCAACCGCTATCCAAATCTACAAAACAAAAAATAAAAAAAGAAAAAAACTTTTATTGATATTCAGTATAATTATTAATCTGGGAATACTTTTCACCTTTAAATATTTTAATTTTTTTAGTGAAGCCCTTAAAATACTTTTACAAAACTTCAGTATAAAATTGGATCCTATAACTTTAAAATTAGTGATTCCAATAGGCATAAGCTTCTACACTTTTCAAACATTAAGCTACACAATTGACGTATATCGCGGAAATTTTAAACCCGAAAAACATCCGGGTATATTCGCGGTTTACATATCTTTTTTTCCTCAATTGGTGGCCGGACCGATTGAAAGAGCCAAAAATTTATTACCTCAATTTTTTGAAAAACACTATTTCGATTACAAAAAAGCAACTGATGGATTGAAGTTGATGCTTTGGGGATTTTTTAAAAAAATAGTAATCGCTGACAGGTTGGCAATGATAGTCAACACAATTTATGAAAATCCATCAGGTTATAATAGCATCGCTTTAATAACAGCGACTATTTTTTTCGCGTTCCAAATATATTGTGATTTTTCCGGCTATTCGGATATCGCGATCGGCGCAGCACAAGTTATGGGATTTAATCTAATGGACAACTTCAAAAGACCTTACTTCTCAAGATCAATTAATGAATTTTGGAAAAGATGGCACATATCTCTCTCAACTTGGTTTAAAGATTATGTTTATATCCCCCTTGGCGGCAATAAAGTGAATAAAATCAGAAGATATTTTAATTTATTAACTGTGTTTTTAATAAGCGGCTTATGGCACGGCGCAAAATGGACTTTTGTAATATGGGGACTATTGCACGGACTATATTTAATACTCGAACTTATATTAAAACCAATAAAAAATAAAATAATGGAATTCATGCGTTTAACGAAATTACCAAAACTAATGGCGTTTATGGAAATTTGTTTCACATTCATTTTAATAAACATCGCCTGGATATTTTTCAGAGCAAACAATTTACCTGACGCAATTTATATTATAAAAAATATTTTTACAGAAATGAATTTCAATATAAATGGGATAAATATCGGCGTTGGCTGGACTGAACTGATAATGGCAATCGGAGTTATTTTATTTATGGAATTTATTCATTTAATAGAGGAGCATAAAAGCATCAGAGAATTTTTAGATTCAAAACCAAAAGCATTAAGATGGTCTATTTATTTGATTATAATTTACATGATTTTAATTTTCGGTGTATTTGAAAAAAGTGAATTTATATATTTTCAATTTTAAGTAAAAATGAGAAAAGAAAAAAAACGTTTTTTTATAAATCTGATTTCGTTTTCAATTATATTCATAAGTATTTTTATTATTGTAAATTCCCTTTATATTTCTAAACTTAAATCAATTAACTATATAAAAAAAAGAGAAGATAATTTGACGAATTACTTAAAAAATAACAAAAATACCATAGATTATCTTTTTTTAGGAGATTCTCACGCTTATTATGCGATTAATACCGACAAAATTCCCGGATCATTCGTAGAAGCTTCTTTGTCGGAAGGTCCGATACTAACCTATTTTAAATTGCGCGAATTGATCAATAAAAAAATTATAATAAAAAATGTTTTATTCGAACTGGATCCCCACACTCTTTCTGACGCAAAAAACAAATCAGCGATTCAAAACATGTGGTATTTTAAAAAAACTGTCCCATTAAAAGAATTTTCCCGTATTTATAAAATTAATCCAATCACTGTATATATCAAAACTTTTTTTCCGATCATAGGAGAAAGGGAAAAATTATTGGTAAATTTATTTTCAAAAGTCAAAAACGATCATAAAAAAATTCAAAACTTAACAAAAGAACAAAAAATATTCGATGCTACGCAAAAAATTCACTATTATTTCATATCTTCAAATCCATATTCAAATGTTCAAATGGAATATTTGAAAAAAATTCAAAAATTGTTAAATGAAAACAATATAAACTTCATAACAATACAATACCCGTTAACTACAGAATTTGTAGATAAAATGAAAAATACCGGTACGTTTAACAATAAACTTTATGAAAAAATAATCAATTCAAGTCCAAAAATTTTAAATTATCAAAATATATATTTTGATAATAAAGACTTTTTTTCTGATTCAGACCACTTGAATAAAGAAGGCGCGATAGTATTTTCTGAAAAACTGCAAAAGGATTTGTCTGAAATAAATTCAAATTAAAAAAAATCCAATTTGGTTTCATCATTAATAAAGCCAATCCATATTTGACCACTTTCAAAACTTATTTCTCCGGCATTTTTATCAAATATCTTTAGTCGCTCTAAAACCCCACTTTTCTTCCAATTAGCCGGCACCATTCTGCCATTTCGAAATAACATCGCGCTCCCTTCACCAATCAAATCATATTCCAATCTACCATAAGAATCATAAGTTCTATAATTTGTAAGCAATACAACAACATTCGAAGGCGCAATTTGGCTTCCATCAATACTGTCCAGATGTTTCTTGCCCGCTAAAAAACGGTAATATTTCTGATCGCTTTCATCATAATTAAAAACCACGTTAAAAGAAGGATAAGAAAAATTTATCTCAATTTCAGAAGCTTTATCCAAATTTTCCATATCTTCCAAATCGTTGAATTGAAAAAAACTTTTATCATATTTTTTCTTACTTTTCATTTTACTTTTTACCAACTCTTTGACCTCATTTAAATTCGCGAATAAATTATGTGGCGCATAATAATTCTTATTTCTATAAAAATATTTACCAAATCCTTCATAATATAAAGCTTCAAGATTAATAAGCTTAGTGTTGGGAATCAAATTCAAAGCATCATTGCTACCTCCGGCATGCGCGTAAACATCGCTGAATTCTCGTGCCAAGTTAACATAATACGGCCGTGCGCTCCTCACCGGCCCGATAAGCCCCAAATCCTGATAAGAAAACAAGGCCATAAAGCGCGTAATCCCTCCCTCTGCAAGCATTTCATAAACTATGGAAGCCTTGGAAAGCCCTTTCATCTGTGCGCGCGAATCAGGATGATTTTCAATCATAACAGCAATAATCATATCTTCTTCTTTACTGATAATCCTATTGTCCAAAACAGAATTATTCAATTCTGCCGTATCTTTTATTAAATTTTTTTGGCCGAATATAACTTTTTTCTTATCCCAAATCTGTAAAAAATTTTCAAAATTTACATTCCTATAAACCCGTAACTTTGTATCAATCAATAAATTTTTATACTTAACTAAAAAAAACATCCCTATCAAAATAAATAGACTCAAAATTATTGCTAGAAAAAATGCTAATTTTTTATTTTTTACGAAGATCAAGCCAAAATTTTACAATCTAAAGTATGTATAATTTTCGCATTAAATCAACAAAATTTCAAGGAGAATTAATTCGCTTATATATAATAAATACTCCAATTATAATTTTCGCCCTTTTTAAATATTGTTTTTTACTGTTTTATTCCTCTTCTTTCGCTGCCTCGCCTTCTTTCTTCTCTTCAGCTCCGGCTTCTCCTTCCGCGGTTACCGCAACCGGTTCTTCAACTTCAACCTTTGGTGCGACTACTGTTGCGACAACATCTTCCGGCTCTTCCAAAACCTCTATATTTTCCGAAAATTTAATGTCTTTCACGCGAATCGCGTCATGTAACGCAACCAAACCGCTAATATCGATATCCACTTCATGTATCAATTCAGTTGGCAAACAACGGATAGTCAAAAAATCTTTATTATGGCTAAAAATACCACCCAAATCTTTAACAGCCGGCGCCGTGCCAATAAAATTCAAAGGAACATGCGTTGTGATTTTTTTCTTCATGCTGATATTCATAAAATCCACATGAGTAACTTTATCTGTCACAGGATTTCTATCCACATAATGTATCAAAACTTTTTTCTTTACCTTATCGTCAACATTTAATTCCACAATTGTATTTTCTCCGGCCTCTCGATAAGCTTTCACGAAATCACCTTCAAAAATTTTCAAATTTAAATTTTTTTCTCCGGCACCATAAAATATTGCGGGTATTTGTCTATTCTCTCGTAAAAAATTCAATTTTTCACTTAATTCACGAGATTTAACATCTAAATTAATTACATCCATAACTTTTGATTAATTGTATCTTTTAAGCAAAAAGAGTTTAGCGAAAAATACAAGTTAAAGCAAGAGAAATATATTGCTATCAATCGCAACCGATACTATTATATTCAAGCATTATAATTTAATAAACCATTTCATGTTCGACAAAGTAAAAGATCTCTATAAACTTCAAAAACAAGCCAAAGAAGTTAAAAAAAAATTAGGCAATCTTCATATTGAAGCAGAAATAGAAGGAGTAAAAGTAACCATAAACGGTGAACAAGAAGTAATTTTAGTGGAAATAAACGATAACGCGCCAATTGATAAAAAAAGATTGGGAGAAGCTATAACAAAATGTTTTAATAAAGCCATTAAAAAAAGCCAACAAATAGCCGCTGATGAAATGAAAGATGTCATGGGAGGTATGGGATTGGGAGGCTTATTAAACGGAAATAAATAATTACAAAAAATGTCCTATATAATCAGAAAAAAAAAATCGCGAAAAAATTTTTTTTTAGCAGTTTTTATCATAATTTTCAGCATTTTTCTAAGTAAATGGATTTATAAATTTAATTTAGTTAATCCCGTTGATTCGGAAAACTCCGAAAAAATCGTTTTTCATATAAAAACAAATGAAAAGCCAAAAGAAATCGCTGCCGGATTAAAATCAAGAAATATTATCCGCAGCAAATTTGTATTTTATAATTATATTAAAAAAAATAATTACGATACAAAAATACAAGCAGGATCGTTTATTTTAACAAAAAACATAAATATTCCGGAAATAGTGAATATCTTAACAAATGAAGCGGAAAGCGAAATCGCTTTATTGATTCCTGAAGGTTATAATATAAAAAAAATAGATCAAAAATTATCGGAATTTGAATTGATAAATCAAGGCGATCTGATCTCATTAAGTGCGAAATATCCTAACAAAAAGAAATACGCTTTTTTAAAAAACACTGAAAGCTTGGAAGGGTTTCTTTTTCCTGATACTTATTTTATTAATCCTAAAACTTTTAATTTGGAAAATTTTGTCCAAAGACTTCTGGATAATTTCAATCAAAAAGCTTTCTCATATTTCCCGAACATTCCTAACGAAAAACTGTACGAAAGCCTAATTATGGCTTCTATTATTGAAAAAGAGGTATCAACAAAAAATGACCAACCTCTGGTTTCCGGAATATTATGGAAAAGACTGAAAAATAATTGGACAATCGGCGCTGACGCAACGCTATTGTACATTCTTAATAAAAATACCATTTCCGGCCAAGATTTAAAAATAGACTCGCCTTATAACACAAGATTAAATAAAGGATTACCACCCACTCCCATTTGCAATCCGGGCATAAACTCAATAAAAGCCGCATTGGAACCCAAAGAAACAGAATATTGGTTCTATCTGACTCCCTTGAATTCCAATAAAGTTATTTACGCAAAAACCAACGAAGAGCATAATAAAAATAAACAAAAATACTTAGAATAATTTTTATTTAAAATCCTTCTCTATATTTGCCTTTTTGAACTTTATATCAATAAAAGAATTGGCGGATTTATTTTGAGAGTCATTCCACAAAAACCACTCGCTTGAACTATACTCTTTCTCAATTGCCAAAACATAATTTATGGTTTCCATTTGAGTTAAATAATCCATTACTTCTTTATCTATAATTACTTTATAACCTGCTGAAACTGTCTCTGTATCAAGAAGTCTGATTTTATCATCTTCATTTTCAATCACTTTAATCGCAATTTCACCTTCAAGAACTCTCAATTCCACATAATCAAAATCAACACGCACGTCTAAAAGTCCGCTATTGGTTTCAAGCCAAATATTACCCATTTCCAATTCCAAATTATTTTTTACGTCATATCTGAAATCAATCCAAAATCTACCATTCAATAAACGCATTTTGGTTTTCGGACTTTCAATGTCATCATTATTGCCACTATTCAAAACAAAGCTTGAATTCTCATCAATACGGACAAAATTAGAACCATAAAAAGATAGCATGGATTTCGAATCAGTTGGTGTTTTTATGGTATCTCCTTCCAAAAGCTTTGTATTTGAAGATATAATGTCCCATTTTGAACTTCTCCATGTTAATCTGCTACCCTCACCTTTATCAGAATAAAAAATCACTTCCTGTTTTTCAATGATTGCATCCTCGGAAACATAATATAATACAAACTTAACCAATAAAACTACTGTCAAACCAACTAAAATCAACAAAAAAAATGGCAGCATATAGTTAAATCTTCGATTTTTCCTTGTTTTATAATAAGACATAAAAAACAATTTAATAATTGCGGATAATCAGGCAAAAAAGCAGCCTCTGACCATTAACTTCTACAACCCCAACTCCTTTTTAATCGCGTTAATATCCAGCACCAATCTCTCTTCTCTTTTTAACTGTTTGATAATTTTATCACAAGCATGCATAACTGTGGTATGATTTTTACCGCCAAATTCTTTTCCAATGCTTTCAAATGAAAAATTAAGTTCTTTTCTGATTAAATACATACAAATTTGCCTTGGCATCATAATTTCCTTTTTTCTGGCTTCTGAAAGCAAATCTGTTCTGGGAATTCTAAAATAAGCTGAAACCACGTCAATAACATCATCTATATTTCTCGGTCGGATATTCGCGGCTTGCTGCCTACTACTGATGGGATATTCATAACCGTTAAAACCATTTTTCTCATAACTGCTGTTTAATTTAGCCATTAAATCAGCAACAGATTTCAATGTCGGGACTCTGCCTTCCAATTGAGATTGAGCTATAGCTTGCATTAATATCCCTTCCAATTCTCGGATACTATCCCGAACATTATAAGCAATAAATTCCAAAACTTCAGGAGATAAAAGAACTTGATGTTCACGGCATTTCTGCTGCAAAATCGCCAATCTTGTTTCATAACCCGGAAACTGTACATCCACGATCATTCCCATTTCAAACCTGCTGCGCAAACGATCATGTAATTGAATCAATTCTTTTGGTGGCCGATCGCTAGATAAAATTATCTGCTTATTGGCTTCAAAAAGTTCATTAAAAGTATGAAAAAACTCCACCTGCGTGGTCTCTTTATGCGCCAAAAATTGAACATCATCAACAATTAAACAATCCACTTTACGGTATTTTGAACGAAATTCCTGAGTATGTCTTTTTCCAATAGCTTCAACAATCTCATTGATAAACTTTTCTGAAGGAATATAAACCACAATCGCATCAGGATTATCACCCAAAATTTCATTGCCGATCGCCTGTAATAAATGGGTTTTTCCAAGCCCCACCCCTCCATAAACAAACAACGGATTATATGCTCCTCCGGGATGCTCGGCCACGGCACTGCAAGCCGCGTGTGAAAGCCTATTTTCAGGACCAACCACAAAATTTTCCAAAGTATATTTCGGATTTAACAACTTACTTGTAATTCCTTCAACTAATCTAACTTCTCTTCTTTCCATATTTCTACGCGGCTTTTTATCATTATCTTTCGTATCTTTCCATACTTTTTTAATATCAACTTTCCGATTATCATCACTGTTCGATAATGCTTGAGAAATTTCAAATGAAATTTCCAGTACTTCCGAAATATGAGCCTTGAATAAATCCAAAAGCAAATGAGCATACCTGCTCTTTAACCAATCGCGCGTAAATATGGTCGGAACACCGATTAACACTTTATTGTCTTCTATACTCAAAATCGCGGTATCTTTAAACCACGTTAAAATATGTGATTTTTTTACTTTTTCACTTGCTTCAACTAATATTTCTTTCCATAGCTGCTTTTTATCAAAGTCCATAAAACACGCAAATTAACAATTGTTAGTTATTATAAAATAATATAATTTTAATTTTTTTTAAATTCTATTTTAAGAGAAAATTTCCATAACATCATTAAAAGTCACGTAAAAAATCAACAGCATCAATAAAATAAAACCGATCGCATGAATTCTGGATTCCCAAATTTGATTTAATCTACGGCCTATAACTCCTTCCGCAATCAAAAAAGCCAATCTTCCGCCATCCAGCGCCGGCAAAGGTAAAATATTAATCACACCCAAACTTAAAGATATTAACGCGGTAAAGCGTACCAAAGCCGCAAACCCTTTTTCCACAAAATCATAAGTCATTCTGGCAATTCCCACAGGTCCGGAAACACCTTCAGGCACTTTACCTTCATCAACAATTTTTTTAATCACATCTACAAACATTTTAGCTGTTAAAACGGATAATCTTTTCACTTCTCCAAAAACTTTCCAAGGCGCTTGATAAAACGGATATTTGACATTCGCGATATCCAATACCGAGATATTCAAATAATCCTGATAAGCACTGACATCAATATCTTTATAGGAAATATTGGAAAAAATGCCAACTCCGATTAATCCGCTTTCCGGAACATCCACAGAAACATTACTCAATTCATTATTTCTCAAAATTTCCAAATCCACTTTTTTTCCTTTATTTTCCTGAATAAATTTAGGAAAATTTATAGGATTGTCCAAATTACTTTCATTAACTTTCACAACCAAATCCCCTTTCTGTAATCCTGCTTTTTCTGCCGGTGAATTTAAATAAATCTCACTGAACACCACTTTTGGTTGAAATTCGCCGGTATCCGCTTTTAATTTAATGATTTCATTATCTCGAAAAACTTCATATTCCACTTGTCCGTCGGCATTGGCTAATTCCTCGAACAAATTCTGTACATAAAATATTTTTTTTCCATTGATTGCCAAAATCTTATCACCTTCTTTTAAAGAAGTTTTTGAAGATAAAGAATTTTCTCTTACCTCACTCACCCGAATCGTTGGCAAAGTATAAAAATTTGGAATTTTCATTCCTAAATTTTGATCTTTCAACTGAATATTTTTTTCAATCACCTGACTATCTCTCATTATTTTCATATAAACCGTCCCTGAAAAAATCATATCATCCGCAACTATAAGCTCAGGAGTCAAAAAAACATTATTATTATTTTCTAAGTTTATTTTTAAATCAATAATTCTGTCTTCTTTCTGCAAACCGTTTTTTTCCGCAATAGAATCCTTTTTAAAATCTTTCACAACCATTCCCGTCTCAAAACTGACATTATTTTTTTGTATTTGCGACAAAAAATCATCTTCTGTAACAATCAAAGGCTCCATACCGACAATAAATCCGACAGTCAATAAAACAAACGCCAATAATATATTCATAAATACACCGGCGACAACCACTTTTATTCTTTGCCCCAAGGTTTTATTGATAAAACTATCCTTACTCGTTAAAGCTTTTTCTTCCGAAACATCTTCACCCAGCATTCTAACAAAACCTCCAAAAGGAATAGCGTTAATTGACCATAAAACACCTTTTTTCTTAAATCCCCAAATTCTGGGAGGCAATCCGATTCCAAATTCATGAACTTTAATCCCGGCCCGTCTGGCCATGATAAAATGGCCTGCCTCATGAATTAAAACAACTATTGAAAATATTATAATGAAAGATACTATTGATAAAAATAACTGCATATTTGTTTGTTAATGATTAATCTTTAAACCTTCATAACTTCTTCGATTTTCTTTTCAGACAATTCTTCAATTTGTTTATTATATAAATCCACTTTCTCCTGCAGCTTTTTTTCAGCAATTCTCTTTTCATCCTCACTTGCTTCTTTATTTTTTTCCAATTCTTTAAAACCGGTATGAGCGCTCTGACGAATATTTCTAATGGAAATTTTCGCTTCTTCAGCCATTTTATTGATTGATTTCGATAAATCTTTCCTTCGTTCTTCAGTTAAAGGTGGTATCATTATTCTCAAAATATTACCGTCATTAATCGGATTCAAATTAATTTCCGCTTTTCTTACTGCTTTTTCAATGTTAGCTAAATTTTTCTTATCCCAAGGCTGAACTTGCAATGTCTGACCGTCAAGTACGGAAATATTCGCTATCGCTTTCAAAGGCTGTTCCACCATATAAGCTTCGACTATAATATTTTCCACCAAAGAAGGCGAAGCTCTTCCAATCTGTAATTTGGAAAGTTCTGTTTTAAAATGCGAGATTGCTAATTCAAATTCCCTAACTGCCTGTTCAATTGATTTTTGCGTTGGCATAAAGTATTTTCATTAAAATTTAAAATTTATGTAAAATTAAACGGATTTTATGGTCGTTCCAATTTTTTCCCCTTTTATAGCCCTTAAAATATTACCTCTTTTTTCCAAATTAAACACTATAACCGGCAATTTTCCTTCGCGGCAAAGCGCAATTGCTGTTGAATCCAATACTTTCAAATTTTTCTCTAAAAAATCTTCATAAGAAATGGATAATAATTTTTCCGCATGCTTATTTTTCTTCGGATCCGAAGTATAAACAAAATCCACATTTGTCGCTTTGAACATAGCATCGACCTGTAACTCCAATGCTCTTAAAGCTGCCGCGGAATCTGTCGTGAAATAAGGATTTCCCGTACCTCCCGCACAAATCACAACACTACCTTCATCTAAATATTTTTGCGCCAATCTCGGCACATATTTTTCCGCCAGTTGCGGCACGTCAATTGTACTCAAAATATCCACTTTGCATTTGCAGGCAATTAACGCATTTTTTAAAACCACGCTATTCATCAAAGTCGCCATCATTCCTAAAGTATCCGATGTTACTCTTTCAATATGAGAATCAGTAAAATCACGATATCTCCAAATATTTCCCCCCCCAATTACAATTCCAACTTTCACTCCGGCTTTAACAATTTCTGAAATTTCCTCAGCAATTTCCTTAATCTTTTTCATATCAAAATTAGCGTCTTTCGACGAAAACACCTCTCCTGACAGCTTTAAAAGAATTTTTTTATATTGGAGCTTCATAAAAAAAATTGAAAATTAAGGTAAACCTATAATAAATTTTTTAATCCCGACCGTCAATGAAATTAAAACTTCACCAACAAATACGTCAACACTATCCCAAAAATAACCCCCACTACAAAAAAAAGCGGAATTTTCGATTCCTTCTCCTCCGGTTCATGAGAATTGGCTAAATCAGTCAATAAAGAAGTGGATAAAACAATTTGCTCTTCCGCATATTTATCTAAAATCTTTTCAAAATCATGAACAGCCACAAGCTGAACAAACTTTGAAAAAGGCACTTTTATAAAACTTTTCACGTTATCCGGATCAATTTCCGGTTCTCTTTTTTTATTATCCTTTACTTTTTTTTCTTTTGTCATTAATTCGATTATTTCCGTATTATCATCTTCAAATTCATCTTCAGAACTTTTTATCGGAGAAATTTTAAAATCATCACTCCCCCCCAAAGCCTTTTTAATATCATCAAACATGGAAAATATTTTTAAACCTTATATTTTTACTTTAGAAAAAAGACTATCCGTGGTCAAGGAAAAAATAAGTAACCAGTAACCGATAGCCTACAGATTTCCTTTCACATACTCAGGATCTCTCGCCTTCGCAATCGCATTCTTTTCACTGATAATCCTGTTATTCGCCAAATTAATCAAACAATCATCCAAAGTGTTCATTCCGCTCTCTTTTCCTATCTGAATCATTGAAAAAATCTGCTTGATATTGCCTTCTTTAATACAATTCGCGATCGCGTCATTTACAAGCATGACTTCATAAGCCAAAGCTCTTCCGTTACCTTCCAATTTCGGAATCAAAGTTTGCGAAACTACTCCTTTAAGACAAGACGATAATTGAGCTCTGATTTGCTGCTGTTGACCGGCCGGAAACACATCAATAATTCTATCAACGGTTTGTGCCACATCCACAGTATGCGATGTTGACAAAACCAAATGTCCGGTTTCCGCCAAAGTGATTGCCGCACTCATGGTTTCAAGATCCCTCATTTCGCCGACTAAAATAACATCAGGATCTTGCCTTAAAGATGATTTAATGGCATTTAAAAACGAATCAGTATGCTGATTAACTTCTCTTTGCGTGATCAAACTTCTTTTAGAGGCATGAACATACTCGATCGGATCTTCGATCGTCAAAATATGACATCTCCTTGTTTCATTTATCAAATCAATCATAGAAGCGATGGTAGTTGATTTCCCGCTTCCCGTAGGCCCTGTTATTAAAACCAAACCTCTCGGTTTTAACGCTAAATTATTCAAAACATCAGGAAGTCCCAAATCCGTGATTGTAGGAATTTTATCGTGAATCGATCTGAACGCGATGGACGCACCATTTCTCTCCATAAACAAATTAACGCGAAATCTTCCGACTTTTTCAAGACCATAAGAAAAATCCACTTCCTTATGCTCTCCAAAAACTTTAAATTTCTCTTCTCCGCCGATTTTTTTACCAATAGCCAAAATTTGCGCCTCAGTTAGATTCAAAATCCCTTCAATAGGAAATAATTCTCCATTACTCATACGTATAATCGGAGGCATCCCAACCCTCAAATGCAGATCCGGCGCGTTATACTCAACCACTTTCGAAAGCACTGCTTCAAGATTCATAAAAAACCGTTTTAATTAAATCCATTAATTATAAGCTAAAATAAGGAAAAATTCAAATTTACGCATTAAATTGCCGTAAATTTTTTAATTACTTCTCCACCATTAATAAAAAAACGCTTATTAGTTAGAGTAAAAGTATTATTCTCAAATTTCGCCAAATAGAATTTTTGATCCTGTGGACTACGTTGAGCGTAAAGGGTTTCACCATCTTGCGAATAAGATTCATTATTTAAATATGCAGCATATCGTTCAGAATCAGTAATTTCTAATAAATTCTCATTTTTGAATTTTTCAAAATCATGCAATCCAATGTTTTTCCACGCTTCAGTGCCTTTTGTAAATCTCACTTCAAATGAACCTTTATCTTCTTTTAAATATTCATCAGCGGGCTTAAGTGTATCTAACCTTAACTCACTTTGTTTTAGATCTATATCTCTTTTTTTGTCCACAATAATATTTTTTATCCCCAAATTTAAATCTTTATTAATCTTCTGCGCGACTTCCGCATCTATAACCCCTTCTTTCAATGCCGCCAATGTGCCAAACCTATATAAATCTCTACCTGCTTGCATCTTATTATCTACAGCATATTTAATTAAAAATTTACCAAAATTTTCCAAATCAGAATTTTTTTCAATATTTGCAGCAAAATAATCCATATACTTGCCTCTCTCTTCATGCTTAACACCTTCGGCTAAACTTCCGCGTTCATTCAATATGGATTGCATCAAAGGATTAAGCTCTTCTCTCCTGATTTCATTATTTTCAAAAATTCCTTCATGTTCATCCAAAACCTTTCCCGAGCCATCCGATTCTTTATCATAAGCCTTCTTTAAAGCATTAAAAATATGATTCTTCAACTTTTGATAATAATTATCAACACCATTAATCAAGTTAGTAATCTCCGCATCTTCTGCTCTATCTATCGCTAGCAATTGAAGATTTACCAATTCAAATTGTTTATTAATTAACTCTTCCACAGATGAAACTAATTTGTTTTTAACATCCCCATTTTCAAATTCTGAAGAAAAATCTGAATTATTTATCAAATCCCTGAGAGAAGTAATATACTCGCCTTTCATAGTTATAAGCATATGTTCCGGAGATATTCGCTCTTCAGAGTCTTCATTCTCAAGATAAACATCTCGTCCTTTATCGTCCTTCAAAGTTTCCATTTTTTGTGCTTCACTACTAGAAATAGAAGCTTGTTGATTTAATGGCCTTTCTACTAACATAAAAAAAATTAAAAAATTATAAATATTATTATTGATCCAACTTTTTCAATAACTCCTCTTCTTTTTGCTGATCCTTCTTGTTCGAAGACATTTCCACTGTTTCCCTAACCATCCTCTCGGCTTTATGTCCTGCTTCCTTTAAAGAATCCAAATTCTTTTTATAAACTTCCGTTTTTTTCTCTTCATATTTCTTCTCGATAGCAACAAAATCACTATCCGCTTTCTCTAAAAAAATCTCGGTTTCCAGTAGTTGTTTCTCATTTAATTTCGGCAAGATTTCTAAAAAATTCTTTTTATCTTCATCTTTCAAAACTTTGGAATTTTTAATGATTTTTTCAAGGTTATTGGCATCAGTCATTTTTGAACTTTAAAAGAATAAATCTTAATATAATACTACAAACCAATAAAAGAGTCAAAAAAAACATTCCACAAAAAAAAGAGGCCGCGCGCGCCTCTTCTTTTATAAAAACTTTTGAAAGTTATTTTACAAACTTTTAATATCTTTGTTTAAAAGGTTTAAAATTTTGTCTTGGTTCTAAAGGACGAGCTTCGTTAACAGTTAAGTTTCTTCCCTCGAATTCTTTACCATGCCATAATTCAATGGCTTTTTGACCTTCATCTTCAGTTTCCATTTCGACGAACCCAAAACCTTTAGATCGTCCGGAGTTTCTATCTGTAATAATTTTCACGGAAACAACAATTCCAGCTTGGCTAAAAGCATCCTTTAAAGAATCTTCAGTCGTGGAATAAGATAGACCTCCTACGTACAATTTCATTGTCATATTGAAATATAAAAAAATAAAACATGTAATCACTTTTTTAAAAAATTTTATTCCTTAAATTATTTTTGTCCGCGCAACACATTAACCATTAAGGGTAAAATTTTCTGTATAAAAAAGAAAATTACATTAAAACTATAATCATATAATTATTAAAAGTCAAATTGAAATAGGAGCTTGCCATTTTAGCGCAAGCCCCTAACAATTTATATGGTTTCCCTAGTACATTCCTCCCGGCATTCCTCCTCCGCCCATAGGTGCGGCAGCTTCAGGTTTTGGAATATCTGTAATGGCGGCTTCCATTGTCAAAAAGACAGAAGCCAATGAAGCGGCATTCTGAAGCGCGCTTCTGGTTACTTTTTTAGGATCCACAATACCGGCTCCAATCATATCTTTATATTCTTTCGCCGCAGCATCAAATCCGATGCCAAGTTTGGACTGAATTACCTTATCAGCTACAACCGCTCCATCAAGACCCGCATTTATCGCGATCTGACGAACAGGTGCTTCCAAAGCCTTTCTAACCAAATGAATTCCTGTAATTTCATCAGCATCACCATCAACTCCTTCCAATTTTATTGAAGCTTGCGCCAAGGCTGTACCACCGCCGGGTACAATACCTTCTTCAACAGCTGCTCTCGTTGCTGAAAGCGCGTCTTCAATACGATGTTTCTTCTCTTTCAATTCCACTTCAGTCGCAGCGCCGACTTTAATGATAGCCACTCCTCCTGAAAGTTTTGCCAATCTTTCCTGCAACTTTTCTCTATCAAAATCCGAATTGGTATTCTCAATTGAAACTTTGATTTCTTTTACACGGGCATCAATTTCTTTCTGATTTCCTTTACCTTCAATAAGTGTTGTATTTTCTTTATCAGAAATTACTTTTCTGGCCTCCCCCAAATCAGCAATTGTGGCATTTTCCAATTTTAACCCGATTTCCTCGGAAATAACTTTACCGCCGGTTAAAGCCGCGATATCTTTAAGCATTTCCTTTCTACGATCTCCGAAAGCAGGTGCTTTTACAGCCAAAACATTAAAAGTACCTCTTAATTTATTAACCACAAAAGTAGCTAAAGCCTCGCCATCAACATCTTCCGCAATGATTACAATCTCTTTTCTCCCGGCTTGAGCCAATTTCTCCAATAAAGGCAAAATTTCCTGAATTGAAGAAATCTTTTTGTCAGTAATCAAAATTTTAGCGTTTTCATAAACAGCTTCCATTGTGGAAGTATCAGTGATCATATAAGGAGAAATATAACCGTTATCAAACTGCATTCCTTCAACATATTCTTTTGATAAACCGAAAGTTTGCGATTCCTCAACGGTGATAACTCCATCCTTACCAACATTATCCATAACTTCAGCGATCAAATTTCCAACATCCGGATCTTGAGCTGAAACAGTAGCCACTTGAGCTATTTCTTCCTTTGATGAAATTTCTTTTTTCTGTTTTTCCAATTCATCCACAATAACTTTTACAGCCCTATCAATACCTTTTTTTAATTGAATCGGATTAGCTCCGGCCGTAACATTACGTAACCCCTCTGAGATCATCGCGTATGCAAGAACAGTGGCGGTTGTTGTACCATCACCCGCGACATCATTGGTTTTTGAAGCTACTTCTTTTATTAATTGAGCTCCCATATTTTCATAAGGATCTTCCAATTCAATTTCTTTGGCGATAGTTACGCCATCATTTGTAATTGTCGGTGAACCATATTTTTTATCAATTACCACATTGCGACCTTTTGGGCCCATAGTTATGCACACAGAATCATTTAATACTTTTGCTCCTCTCATAAGTTTCTGTCGCGCATCATCACTGAAAGCAACTTGTTTAGCCATAAAATTAAAGTTTAAATAATAAAAAAATTAAGAAACAATCGCCAAAATATCGCTTTCATTAGCGATTAAATATTCTTTTCCGCTGATTTTAATCTCATGCGGACCATATTTCGTAAAAAGAACGATATCTCCGGCTTTGATATCCATAGAAACATATTTGCCACTATCATCTCTTTTTCCTTTACCTACCGCGATAACTCTACCTCTTTGAGGTTTTTCCTTGGAAACGGTATCCGGTAAAACTATGCCTGCGTGACTTACTTCATCTTCAGTCAAAGCCTCAATTACCAGTCTGTCCAAATAAGGAACAATGTTTGCTTTTTCAGCATTCTTATCTGCCATATTGATATAGGTTAAATTATATTAAGCAACTTTAACGGGATCTTAACTTTAGCACACAAAACTATCGAGTGCTAGAAAAAATATAGCAGATGGAATTTGAGAGTCAAGAGAAAATTAATAATCAGGAACCCCTCAATGAAGGGTTCCTGATCAGTCACAACTAAGCCGCATATGCCACGCCTCTCTTTTCCCTGATCACATCAACCTTTATTAAACCCGGATATTGAAGATCATTTTCAATTTTTTTGGTAATATCTCGAGCTAATCTGATCGCGCCCAAATCATCAACCTGCTCAGAACTTACAAACACTCTGACTTCTCTTCCGGCCTGAATGGCATAAGATTTATCCACTCCTGAGAATGAATTGGCAACATTTTCCAACTCCTCAAGACGTTTAATATAATTATCCAAATTATCAGTATGAGCTCCCGGTCTGGAAATTGAAATCGCATTTGCCGCTTGTACAATCAAAGCTTCGATGGATTTCGGCTTCACATGATTATGATGAGCTTCAACAATATGAATAACCTCCTCCGAAAGGCCGAATTTTCTTAAGATATCACGTCCGATCAAAGCATGATGCCCCTGAATTTCATGATCAACCGCTTTCCCGATATCGTGTAAAAGACCTCCTTTTTTACACAAATTCACATCAGCACCCAATTCCGAAGCAAGTGAAGCAGCCAAATAAGCCACTTCCATAGAATGTTTCAAAACATTCTGTCCATAACTTACACGGAATTTCAATCTTCCCAAAATTTTAACCAAATTAGGATGCAAACCGGCCACACCGGTATCATAAACCGCTTTTTCTCCCAATTCTTTCATCATAGTATTAACCTCTTCTTTCGATTTTTGCACAACCTCTTCAATTCTCGCCGGATGAATTCTGCCGTCAGCAACAAGTTTTTCCAAAGCAACTTTTGCTATATATCTTCGAACCAAGTCATATCCGGATATTACGATAGAACCCGGAGTATCATCAACAATCACATCAATACCCGTAATTTGTTCAAATGTATTTATATTTCTGCCCTCGCGTCCGATAATACGACCTTTCATCTCATCATTGGGAAGAGTAACTATCGTAGCTGTTGACTCCATCGCTGTTTCAGCGGCGTACTTTTGCACTGCTTCCGCGATTATATTTCTGGCTTTTTCTTCCATTTCTTCTTTCAAATTTTTCTCGCTTTTCTCAATTTGAGCCAAAATTTCTTCTTTTGACTCTTCCTCCACTTTTTTCATCAACAAACCTTTTGCCTCCTCTTTTGATAAAGTAGCCACTTTCTCCAATTGAGTCTTTTGCATTTCATAAATTTCCTCCACTTCCTCTCGAAGCTTTTTTAAACTCTGAACTTTTAATTCCAAATCTTCTCTCGATCTATCGACTGTTTCTATTTTTTTGTCTAAAACCTCCTCTTTTTCCATCAAACGATTCTCTACTTTTTCCAACTGACCGCGTCGTTCCTGTTCTTCTCTTTTTACTTCATCTTGCATTTTCAAAGCTTCATTTTTTGCTTCCAATAAAGCTTCTTTTGCTTTTGATTCTGCTTCTCTTCTAGAAACGGATATTTTTTCTTCAATCTCTTTTTGTTTTTCAGTAATTATTTTATTCCTACTAAAATACCCCGTAGCAAAACCCAAGCCCAACCCTAAAATTGAAAAAATTAACGCATAACTGTACATATTTCTACTAAGTTAAAAAATAGCTAACCTAGATAGGACGAGCGCTTCTTGTTATCAGATTCCGTACTGATTTTGTTAAGAAAATGTTATCAACAAGAATGAAACTGTTTTTGATATTTAATTTGTGAAAAATCATAACAAATGGCCCAAACTAACTAAGTTTAATAGCGGGATAAAAATATCAATTTAATCAAGGAAAGTCAACAAGATCACTCAAATATAAAACACGCTGATATGCGTTAAAAAATATCTTTTATCATTAAAATCATCAAAATTCTCCTTGCCACAATACATAAATATTCTTTAATTACAAAAAAACATCGATATTTAATAATTATTTTAAAATTATTTAATTTTTAAATTTTAAAATAAAATCATGAAAAAAATAATTATATCTTGCCTATTGATTTCGTATATCTTAATAAAAAACGCCATATGCCAAGCGGAAAACTTAACGAATACGGTTTATATCAATGAATCAATGCCAAATCCCAAAGGAACTGACAAAGGAAATGAATGGATCGAGCTTTATAATCCTCAAAATTATGATATCAACTTAAAAAATTGGTATTTCCAAAGAAAAAACACTGAAAAAACAGAAAAAATCAATAAAAATTTAATAATTGAAAGTAAAAATTATCAAATTATTCATTTTGAAAAACTTCCGATAAGAAACAATGAAGAGAATTTATTGTTAATGGATAATCAAAATAAAATAATCGATGAAATTTCCTTTAAAAATGCTAAAGAAGGCTATTCATACAATAGGATCATTGAATTTGATAAAAATTCAAAACCTATCCTTGTCCGATATTCCTGGCAAAAAATTATAACAAAAGAAAAAGAGAATCCCGCGATTTATAGTTTTGAAGGCACGATTCAAAAATCAAATTTTTCAGAAAATTATTTTCTCCTCAGTACAAATCAAAAAATTTATAGAATCCATTATATTAATTATATCCCCTCGATTGCCAAACAAATTTTCACTCTACAAAATAAATTAAACATAAAAACCGAAAAAATAAAAAATCATTATTTTCTCACGGATTACCGAATATTAGAAATTGCAAATCCACCGGCAAAAAAGCATGATCTAAAATTAATAACACTGTTTGGAGTAATTCTACTATCCTCAATTTTTACTTCTATTTTGATTTATAGAAAGCAGGCAAAACATCACTCACAAAATTTTCATGAATTAAAGCAAAATCATCAAAAGCTTTATTGATTTCATCGTTCAAAATCTGAACTTTACCGCCATCAATTTCAAAACCTTTGCTGGAATAATATAAAATTACATCATCATATTTATCTCCATATTTCTTCAAGCTATCAATATAAGTTGCGAATTCCTTTAGTACGGTTACCTGCTGTTTTTCATTCCTGCTCTTGATTTTCTTTAAATCTTCAGCCTCCGTAAAAAGAAGTTCAAATTCTTGTTTATATAAATCCATATCAGAAGTATCAACTTTTGAATCCGCATTTACTTTGTCAGGCACGGTAGCATCATAAATCGAAAAACTTTCCTCCACGATAGTTGAGACATTATCCACGAATTCCACAAAACGATTATTAAAATTAACACTATTTAACCACAACGGATCAAAATATTTCTTTAAATCGCATCCTGAAATGAAAAAAACATTAATTATAAGTACTCCCCCTAAAAACAATTTCCATAATTTCATGTTTGATAAGCTTATAGAACAAAGCTGAGAATAAAATTACTCTTATAAAATCGCTTTGTCAAAAAAAATGACAAAAAAAGAAAATTCGCATCGTAATGGAATCACGCTACGATTCCTTGCGTTTTCTCTTCATTTCTTTGCGTTAAATGCATCAATAAATTGGAATCATCCGGGATATAACAAGTCGGACTTGATATATCTTGTTTAAGTTCACCTGAAAATACATCACCCAAAGTTGTCACATTTCCACTCGCTAAATTAAAAGTATCCTCTAAAAACCTATCTCCATATTCTGATTCAAAATCTGAATAACCATATTCTCCGTATTCAGTTTGACTGATAAAAATTGGTTTTAACATATCATTTGGCAATAAATCATAAAAATTTCTTATAAAATTATGACTTTTACAACATGATAAAATTAAAATATCTCTATTATTATCTTGTTTATTTAACTCAGGAAATCTTAGATATCTTAGTTTATAAGCTGCCACGAATTCTTCTAAAGTAATTTTAAGAAGAGCATTCTTAAATATTAATGCCTCTTCTTCACCATGTCCACTAAAGATAAAAGTAAATGGTGGTTTTGTATTAGCAATCTTTTGAAGAAATTCTTGTTTTAAATTATTTTGTAACATAAGAAAATCCAATCTGCCTCCTTGCTTTTTTATTGCATCTATTGTTTTCCCTTTTGCAAATCTATGTCCATAATATTCTCCGGTCAATAGTTCATCATTAGCAACAAAAAGAATATTTCTATCTTGAAACAGAGGTATATTTTCATATTTTTTTTGCATCTTTAATATTCTCAACAACTCCTGATTCACATTCGCATGGTTAATTTCTTTTTTCTGAAAAAATAAATTCCTAACAATCATTAATTTTAAAGAAGGAATTAATTCATCCGGTATATCTTTAGTATATTCTTTCCCGTCAAATTCAAATTTTACCGGACTTTTTATCCAAGAATTGACGATTTTATCCATAGAACCTAAACTTAAAGCCCCCAGACCTTTTCCGTATAAATATAAAGACAATTTGCTTACATCAAAAGCAGGATCATCCAAAAATTCAGCTAAGGAAGGAGTGTGCACATCGTTTACCATCTGTAGTACCTCTAACAACTTTTTCCCTTTTTCTGTTTCAATTTTCTTAAAATCTTCAATTTTTCTGATAAATCTCAGACTAATTAATCCCCACACAGGACTAATTTTTCTTTTGATACCTACCGAATCTGAATATAATTTTATAGTTTGGAGCCAATTATTAAGCTCTTTACCATCTTTTATTGTACCATTAACAATTAGATAATTTATAATCTCAAACTGATAAATAGAATTTATAATCTCTAGATTTCCATTTAGATCCTTCAATAATTGATTAAATTCGCCGACATCTTTAATATTTGCCTTTTCTATTAAAAGGGAAATTAAATTTTTAAATCCTATATTTTTAATTATTCTTAAAGCATCAATATTTAATTTATTAAAATCATCAACGCTTTTTAATATTTTTCTATCAATCAAAATTTTTATCATATCTAATTGCAATTCATTCTCTATCAAACTTAATTTTTCAAAATTTAATCTTTTAAATTCATCAACTTGAGTAAATATTCCATTTTCTAACATCGACGATACTAATGCCCTATGATTTTTTTTAATATCCGTACCTAAATTATCTTGAACCGCATTAATCCATGCATTCAATTCATTAATTCCGGAAATATTCCCACTCCTTATTAACTGCAAAATAAATTCCCTTGTTTCATTATTAATCAACCTTAAACTGTCTTCAATACCATCTATCAAATTAGGTAAATCTTCTATTTTCTGTATTTTTCCTTTGATAAATAGAGCATCAATAAAAAATTGAATTATAATAACATCACCTCTATTTAGATTGGACAAATCCAAACAATCTTTACAAGCAATTAAAAAATTATTAAAATCTTCCGGTTTTTTTATTATATTGCGCCTTATAAATAAAATTATTATTGCTTCGTTAGCTAGATTTTTAACTAATTTTAAATTATCTTCAATTATTTCCATCCATAAAATGAAATCATCTGCTTTTTTTATTTTATCTGAATAAATTAAAAACCATATAACGTTCGCATGAAGTTCGGTTTGTATATGGTTTAAATTACCCATTACTTTATCGACATTATCTTTCCCGATTTTTTCAATTAATTTAGCTAAAACTTTGGCTTGATAAATATTCTCTGTTCCGGAAAGTACCTCTAATTTATCATCTTCGTATGCAAAAAAATCATCCGTTTCCTTTTTTTTTAAAATCAATAACTTATTTTCTTTATTTTGCATTAAATTAAAAACCTTACATGTTTCCATATCAAAAGTTCCTAAAGCTTCAATAATCTTAATTTCTAAGTCATTTGAAAACTTTATAGCATATTCTTCTTTCTTTGCCCCTTTAAACCATGTATTTGATGTATCACTGATCTGCTGATGAATTGATCTTAAAACTGGTAGAGAAAATTTTTTTTCTAAAATCATGAATAAAACATCAAATTTATCGCTTAACTCTAAAGACATTGCTCCCTGTATTTCAAATTCATCTCTTATCTTCAATAAATCATTGTACAAATATTTACGCTCAATCTCTGCAATATCTGGTTGATCTTTTAATTTTAATAATTCTGCACCTGTATTTTTTAATATTTCCTCCTTTTCTTGCTGCTTTTTCACTTCTGTGATTCCTCCAAATGAATCATTTATCTTATGAAATTCTTTAACTAATCGTTGCTCGAAAAATAAATTAAACTTAATCCGATTATTAAAATTATCTAACATAAAATACATTTAAAATATCTTATAATGTTAACATAAATGGAAGACAAAATCAAAAGAATCCAGGACTATGGGCTAAGGAAAATAAAAAAAGAACAAAAAATAGATTTCGATAATTTATCGAAAAAAGAATATGGAATCTTTTTAAAAAAATGTTTTAAATATAAAACAATTGATCAATATATGCATAATGCAAGAGAAGTTACAAGATATTCCCAATATGTTTTTTAGAACGGCACTATCCCTGATTTCGGCTTCAGTACTCCTATTCGCGAGGTTACTCTGGACAAAGTCTCCCCTAATTTTCCTCATGAGAGATTTGGCGGTCGCGTCATTCGAGGTGGTTATCTTTCCTAAAATTCTTGAATTTTGTACCCCTTCACACTTCTCCTTTAAACCGTAAAACCTAACAAAAAAACCTGTACCCGTGTCCACTTTTGGGGGTTCAAATCACTGGCTGGGGTGGAGGGATTCGAACCCCCGAATGGCGGTTCCAGAAACCGCTGCCTTACCACTTGGCGACACCCCAAAATTTAAAAAGCCTGATATAAGATACTAACTAATTTTGCCAAAATCAATATTACAAATTAAAAAAGACCTAAAATTTAGGTCTTTTTTAAATATAAAAACGCATTTCTATCTTAATTCTGTCATTATATCTTTTAAAACTGAACTAATTCTATCTTTAATCTGTTTAGGTTCTAAAGAGTTTAAGCTTTCTCTTAATCCCACCAATACTCTTTGAGTTACTTGATTAGGATTAATCACTGAATGAGGATATTCACTTCGCATTACAGATATAAAATTAGCAACTTCCGGTGCAACTTCCTCCATAATACAATCAACTTTTTGTCCTGCATTTTCTGTACCAATCATTTCATTACGTTTACACGCATCAAATTGTACTGATCCTACTTCTACAGATGGGTTATTAACTGATAAAAATCTTGAATATTGACATCCCGAACAATTCTCAGAATCTTTAATTTTGAGTTCTGAATTCCATTCTCTGTCATGGTGAGTAACGATTTCAGAATCAGGAATAAAAATTTGTTTTTCTGCCATAATCGTATGGTTATAATTTTTTACAAGATCGAATCCTAACATAAAAACAAATAACTGTCAATGCCGAAAAATATTAAACGTAATACAATTTCCCTATTTAAGTTTTTATTATTAAATGAGATTCCTTTATTTGACAAAAAAAACTTTACCAAATATTATAATAAATAATTTAAAAAAATAACTATGTCTAAAAAAATCTTCATTTTTTTACTTCTATCTCTATTAATTTTTATAAATGCGTGCAGCACGGCGCTACCACCCGAAAATACAAATAATAATGGAGATAATCAGACGAATGGTGAGCCTAACAATGACCAAGGCATTGACAATACCACCTTAAATTTAAAAATCCCCGCCAACTTTACAATTACTGAGTGGGCTAAAAATTTAAAAGGTATACGAATTATGACTCATCCTGATCAATTCGGAAATATTTGGGTAAGTCGAACAACTGAAGGAATAATCTCCATGTTAGAAACAGATGAAAAAGGGAATGTGTTAAAAACCAATGATGTTTTTAAAAACCTGAATGCACCTCATGGCATAGTTTTAAATCCTCAAAACAATATGGAACTTTATTTTGCCGAATCCGATAAAATTTCCCGCGTAGCTCTATACTCAGACGACACGCCGCATAAAATCGCGGATTTACCAAATGCAGGAAGACATATCACCAGAACCATAGATTTTGGACCGGATGGCCGTTTATACGTTTCTATCGGTTCTTCATGCGACATTTGCACAGAACAGAATGAATTAAGAGCAAGTATTTATTCCATGAAGCCTGACGGAACAGATTTTAAAAAAGTTGCTTCAGGTTTACGAAATTCAGTGTTTTTTGTAACCCACCCTGTTAATGGTGAAATTTGGGCGACAGATATGGGCAGCGATCATTTAGGGGATAAGCTACCACCTGATGAAATTAATATCATAAAAGAAAATTCAAATTATGGTTGGCCATATTGTTACGGCAATAAAATTTATGACAACACAGTTAAAAATTCCAATATAAATGAAGAATACTGCAAAACAACACAAACTCCAAAAATTGAAATACCGGCGCATTCTGCTCCATTAGGTTTAGATTTTATCCCTGAAGAAGGATGGCCTGAAAAAATGTGGTTTAACCTAATAGTTTCTCATCATGGCTCAATCTTTCCTCAAGAAAAAATCGGATATAAAATCGTTCGCTATAAACTTGATGAAAATGGTGAATTTGAGGGAGAAGAAGATTTTATCACAGGATGGCTTGATGAAAACGGAAATGTCACAGGAAGACCAGTTCAAATAAAAATTTACCCCGGAGGTTTGGCTTATATAACAGATGATTTACGAGGAAGCATTTATAAATTAACTTATAATTCTGAAAAACATACCGGCAATAATGAAGAACCGACGAATGACAAATATATTTCTACATTAAATAACATAAAATTAAACAATATAAATCCGGGACAACAATTAACTTCGCCTATAATAATAGAAGGAGATGTCCCGGGAAATTGGTATTTTGAAGCTATTTTTAATATTCAACTTCTGGATAAAAACGGAAACCTTCTTAAAGAAGTTCTAGCAACCGCACAAGGAGAATGGATGACTGTAAACCAAGTCCCATTCAAATCTCAACCCATAACGTACACCGTTAGCGAGAAACAAACCGGAACTTTAAGATTTATTAAAGCAAATCCGTCAGGCTTGCCGGAAAATGATGAAAGCGAGGAAATAGAAATATTGTTACAATAGAGACCTTTTCACAATCTCCTCCACTTCCGTTACACACCCTTCGATATCCCCTTCCCTGCTTTCCACCTGATAATCGCATAAAAATCTTTTTGCCATTTCATGTTCGAAACTTTGTTCTCTTTGGGCAATTTCCTCTTCAGACTCAGGATGACGACGCATAATCCTGCCTTTTAAATCTTCCCAATTATTAATATATAAAAATATAGAAACCAAATTTTCTTTAGGAATTCTATTTTTAATACTTTCAAAACCCTGAATATCCACTTCCCTAACCACATTTTTACCTTTTTGCAAAGCAGTCAAAATAGGCTCTTTTAAAGTACCATAAAAATTATCACTATGAACACGCGCATATTCTAAGAATTTATCCTCTGCAATATTTTTTTTAAATTCCTCTTTAGAAATAAAATGATACACATCTCCATCTTTTTCCCTTGGCCTTTTTTCTCGAGTAGTATAAGAAACAGGGAAAACGAATTGCGGATAAATCCGCTTCAAATGGTCAATAACTGTTCCCTTCCCCACTCCCGATGGACCAACGATTAAAAAGAGTTTTTCATTCATTTGACAAAGATATTAAATTATATTACTATATACTGATGTTTAAAAATTGCTCTTTAAAAAACAGAAACAATATAACACAAAATATTTTAAAAAAAAATATACTCCGTAGCTTTAGCGAAGGAGTAAAAAAGTAGAAAGAGATAAGGCTTTTTCAAAATTTATAGATCATGAAATTGCATTCTGAAGGTGCAGATGTGAGCTAAAATTAAAATTTTTGACCGCAGCGTAGTGTTGCTACGTGAGGATCAAAAATTTTAATATTGGCTTGCAGATGCGCCTTCAGAATGTAATTTCAAGTCTTTCTCTCCCTACTTTTCGATGGTTGACGCGACAACAACCAACTTACCGTTTCTTATAGCCTCTATCGGGGCTTAAAACTTAAATTCCTCTTCTTTTACACTTGAGGAATAAAACAAACACAAATATAAAAAACCGAATGGTAGTGTCCGGTTATAAAAATACCTCTACCAAAGAACGGTAGGGAGACCGGCTTAAGGCCCACTTAAAAGTCGCAACCTTTTGCCCGGCTCTATATATAAGTTGATATTCTCTACTTCAAAATCTCAAATTTAAATACGTAGCTTAGAATAATCAACTTTGAGTCGTAACTACTGCAGGGTGTTAATCTCACCTCTGATAACCTTCTAAATTTTGTATGGTTATGCAAGTGCCCAATTCAGATTAACACCCTGATTTTATTTGTAAATTTTATACATTCAAAGCCAAATATTTATTCAAAGCGTTCAAATACGCGTGCGCGCTGGCTACAACTATATCAGTGCTTGAACCTCGACCAAAATATACTTTATCTTCAATTTCCAATTTAACTGTTACAACCGCTTGCGCGTCAATGCCTTCCGTAACTTCTTTTATCAAAAATTCCAAAAGTTTATTTTTAATACCCAAAATGCTGTTGACTGCCTGATAAATGGCATCCACGGGGCCATCTCCGATTTTAGCTTCAGCATGTTCTTTCCCATCTTTATCAATCAAAATAATAGACGCCGTAGGCAATCCATGTGTGCCGCAAACTACATTTAAAGTCTTCAAAATATATGTTTCTTTTATAACTTTCCCCGATTCCGAAGCGATCAAAGCAATATCTTCATCATAAACATTCTTTTTTTTATCAGCCAAAACTTTAAATTTTATAAATGCGTCTTCCAATTCTTCTTTATTCAAATTAAATCCCAACTCATTCAACCTGTCATTAAAAGCATGACTCCCCGAATGCTTTCCCAAAATCAACTTTGTTTTATTTATACCCAAATCTTCCGGCTTCATGATCTCATAAGTTTCTCTTTGTTTTAAAATTCCATCCTGATGAATCCCGGCCTCATGAGCAAACGCATTCGCACCTACAATGGCTTTATTGGGCTGCACTTTAACTCCGGTAATTTGCGTTAACAATTTACTTGTCGGATAAATTTCCTTAGTAATGATTCCTGTTTTTAAATTAAAAAATCCTTTTCTCGTGCTTATTGCCATAACAACTTCTTCAAGAGAAGCATTCCCCGCCCTTTCCCCAATCCCATTAATCGTACACTCGATTTGACTTGCTCCATTAATCACTCCGGCCAATGAATTTGCCACAGCCAAACCCAAATCATTATGACAATGAGTAGACACAATAATATTTTTTTTCTTTATTAACGGCACATTTTTAATAATATCCGCGATCAATTCCCCGAATTCCTCTGGCATGGCATAACCAACCGTATCCGGAATATTGATAGTATCCGCTCCGGCCTCAATCACCGCGGACAAAACTTCATACAAATACAATTTATCTGACCTTGCGGCATCTTCCGGAGAAAAATCCACGCGATCACAAAGACTTTTTGCATACTTAACCATTAAAACAGCTTGTTTCAAAGCTTCTTTTCGAGTCATTTTTAATTTATATTTCAAATGAATGTCACTAGTCGCTAAAAAAGTATGTATTCTCGGTTTTTTCGCTTTTTTAATAGCATCCCAAGCTTTTTTTATATCTTTCTCCAATGCTCTCGCCAAACCGCAAACTTCCGCATTTTTCAAAATTGCGGAAATCTCGGAAACCGCGGAAAAATCATCAGGAGAAGCAATCGGAAACCCCGCTTCAATAGTATCCACTCCCAACTTCTCCAACTGTTTTGCCAGTCTCACTTTCTCTTCAATATTCATGCTGCATCCGGGCGACTGCTCCCCGTCCCGCAAAGTAGTATCAAAAATCTTAACATAATCATTAAGCATAAATTAAAATTAGGATAATAATTCTTTTTAAAAATCTATACTGAAAATATCCTGATTTCAATTGTAAATTTAATATAGTCATAATTCGTAAAAAATTTTCCATTTACGAATTACGGATTACGGATTACGAAATTTATTCTCTAAAACGGCAAATCTTCCAACTTCACTTCTTCCTCAACCGGCACCGGACTTTCCTCATTATTATTTATCTTATTTTGACTTTTCCTGTCTTCATTAGGAATATAATTCATCCCCGAGTGATCACCCATATCGCCTTTTCTATCAAGCATGATCATATTCTCCGCGATAATTTCCGTTTTATACCTTTTAACTCCATCTTCTCCGGTCCAATCTCTTGTTTGCATCTTGCCTTCAATAAAAACTTTCGAGCCTTTTTTTAAATATTGAGCGCATATTTCAGCCAATTTTCGCCAAACCACGACATTGTGAAATTCAGCTTTTTCTTGCTTCTGACCATTATTATCATTCCAAGTATAATTGGTTGCCACTCCAAAAGTCGCTACAGAAACACCCTGAGGTGTTTGTCTGACTTCAGGATCTCTTGTTAAATTGCCAATAATTTGCGCGCGATTTAAACATACTGCCATAATATTTGGTTTTAAAATACAAAAATATCAAAAAGTATTAGGATACTATTCCAGACTTTTTATTCCGTCAAATAATATAAGTTGACACAATTACAAATAAATTCGCTTCTTTATAGCGTTTCTTTTATTTTAATAAAGCATCAATTATTAAAAAAAAATTAAAACATAAATTATACCTTTTTTGCAGAATCCATAAAGTTTTGATTTCGAGCCATTCTATCTTTTCTACCTTTAGTACCTGAGTAGATCTGATGATAAGTCTGTAAAACATCCATAACAGTCAAAACTTCTCTACCTTGAAGCGCTTTACATGTTTCTCTGAAAAATCTCATAACTCCGCCCGGACCTAGATGATTATAATTATCAGCTAAAAACCCCACACCTTCCTCTGTAGCCAAAAACGCTTGAGCAACCGAAGGAACTTTATATTCTTGAGCGATAGAATGAATCCTATCAACAAAATCTTCAATTAACGATGCTTTAAATTCCACTTGTTGTTGAGCCGCGTCCCTGAATAATTTTTGCAATTTTCCCAAATTTTCCTTATTAAAAGCAACTCTAAAATCTTTCCGTTTTACAGCTTCGCTTAATATATTTCTAAAATTATCATCTAATGCTCCCCATAATTCTTGATGATTTTTCTGTATGTAATCAATAAAACTCGGCAATTCTCCTCCTTCATAAAATTGAAATATACCTATCGATCTCTCATTAGGATTACCACACCTTGCATCAACCGTCTGGGCTTCATGCCCTGAAATCTTTATAACTACATTTGCCATACTTACAGGTGGATAATTTTTTCCGTTCAACAAACCTCCTGTATCTGAAATTGTTCGATCTTTTAAAGTTCTTTGAATAGTTTCAGCAGGCGAACCGGCGACTATAGATTCCTGAATACCATTATATTTTTTTGGTACGCCTTTATAATACTCAGCATCAGCCTTTTTAAGATCTGATCTGATGCCTTCATCAAATTGGTCATAAAATGAATCTGAACGATTAACCGAACCAAGATTAAAAAATTTACGAATAAAATCAACAATCTGTTCTATCCAATCTTTTTTATTTATTTCTTCTTTCGGAATCTGACTCGAAAATATTTCCCCTTTTTTTACTTTATTTAATTCAACTTCTAATTTTTTTTGAGCTTCATCTTTTTCCGCCTCTTCTTTTTTATCTTTAGTCTCTTCACTTTCTTTACCTTCATTCTTCTGCTCTTTTTCTTTCTTCAAATTCTCGCTCTCTAAAAAATTTTTTTCATTTTTCAAATCTTGAGGAGTTGAATGGACATCGCAGGTATCTTTTGCTTCTAATGACATTTAAAAGGTTTTAATAATTCATAAAATTATAACATATAAACCTTGAATAGACAAAAAAAAGATTCTATGGAATCATACACAAGAAATTATAATCAAATTTTTCATGCAATACGCTTTTATTTTCGGAAAAACACCATATCTTTCACTCGCGGAAGTAATACATGTTTTTCGTCAGGATGATCAAAACATAGATTATTTTTCCCGTGAATTCGGGATTCTAAATTTTTCAAAAGAATTAAAAGAAATTGAAAAAATTCAAAATAAATTAGGAGGAACAATAAAAATAACTCAAATTCTATCTTCAATTTCATGGCAAAAAAACTTCACGAATTCCGAAAAAAAATCTTTACTGAAATCATTAATGGAAATCTGCAAAAAACAAGATCAGCATAAATCAAAATTCAAATTCGGCATAAACGTATACAATTACCAAAAAAGCGCTAAACAATTTTTAAAAGAAATCTTGATTGATTTTAAACACGATTTAAAAAAAGCCGATATCACATCAAGATTCATCAATAAAGATTTTCAAAACATCTCATCTGCCGCGGCTTTAAATGAAAATCTTTTAGAACAAGGATTGGAATTAAACATATTATTCACTTCCGAAAAAATTTACATCAGCCAAACCATTTCAATTCAAAATATTAATGAATACTCCAAAAGAGATTACGAAAAACCCGAAAAAGATGCTCTCTCCGGCATGCTTCCGCCAAAATTGGCGCAAATTATGATCAATTTAAAAAGCCCTGAAATAAATACGATTTTCGATCCATTCTGCGGATCAGGAACGCTCCTTTTAGAAGCTCTTTTAAGCGACAACAACGTGATCGGATCAGACATCAGCGAAAAAGCCGTTTCTGATAGCATTCAAAATATTGAGTGGTTAAAAAACAACTATCAAATAAATTCAAAATTTAAAACTTCGATTTTCCCCTTGGACGCTTTGCAAATGACATTGGAACATTTGCCAAAAACAAATTTTTCCATAATCACCGAGCCATATCTTGGACCGGCGCTAAAAAAAGAACCAAATGAAAAAGAGATTAAAGAAATTCAGAATAATATAAAAAATTTAATATTTGATTTTTTTCGAAATCTATCGCCAATTTTAGAAAAAAACACGGAAATAATTATAATCTTCCCTTACATTAGAACAAAAAAGAAAAAATACTTTTTGCAAATCGAAAAGGAAGTCACTAAATTAGAATACGAAATAATCCCCCTTATTAAAGAAGAAACACAAAAAAAACTACATTTGAAAATCAACTTCCCATCGCTCTGCTACGAAAGAGAAGACCAACTAATAGGCAGAGAGATCTGGAAATTCATAAAAATATAAACACAATTCCTAGAATTTATCTCTTGCAAAAAAAAACATAAAACTTTATATTAATCTGCGACATCAGTTCTTTCACATTCCGCAGTAGCTCAGCGGTAGAGCAACCGGCTGTTAACCGGTAGGTCACTGGTTCGAATCCAGTCTGCGGAGCCATGATTTCAAAGCCACCTTCATAATTTACAACAACAAATCACACCCCCTATCTCAACTCCAAAATTCTATCCACTCTAAACACCCTTTTAGCCTTACGTTTCAGACAATAAGCTTCCACTCCGATAAAAGATTTGCCCAAATATCCCATTTTACCAACAACTTGCGGTTTGATTTCACGTTTTGATTTCGTGTCATCCGGTTTTAAATAAATTATTTTCAATATGCTTCCGGAATTTATCGCCTGAGTTATCAATTCCAACTTCTCTTCCAAAGACATATTTTCTTCAGATTTCGTGTATTGATAATGTGTTACAAAATTCACAATTCTTTGGTCCATCCAAATATGTTTTTTCAAAATCGGCTTTTTAAGAATTAATCCTTCAAAGCTTGTGCAACGACTTATCGCCACATAAATCTGGCCATGCGTGAAAGAGCCTCTCCCAATATCCACAATAACACGATCAAAAGTTTTTCCTTGGCTTTTATGAATAGTTACAGCCCACGCCAACCGCACAGGATATTGAGTAAAAGTCCCCACGACTTCCGCGTCAAGCCTCCGCAAATCTTTATTATAAAAATATTGCGAAACCTCCCATGTATAAGACGACACCTCAACTATTTCGCCATTACTCAATTCAATCTCCAAAATATCATCATTTCCTTCATTGTCAGAAATAATATTATTAATCACTCCCACGCTCCCATTTACCCATCTGCCCGCGCTGTCATTATTCAAAAGCATTATTTGCGCTCCCTCTTTCAATTCAAGATCCAAAGAAGCAGGATAATATTTCTTATCAAAATTCCCATTCACATGCCCATAAAATACTCTTGTTTTAGATTCCAATTGGGCTAATTTCTTAATATTAATCTCATCCGCCGCGGAATTTGTCGTAGTCAAAGTGATATAAAACTCGCCCGAATCATCATTAAAATCAAAAATACGCCTGCTGTTCAATCTTTCAATATCCGCGTCCTCAACGGAATTATTACGAATTTTGTTTAAAAGCTCAATAAAATCATCATCTCTTTGCCGATAAATTTTTTCCAATTCTATAAATTCCATCTCAAAATTTTCAAAAACCTTGGCATCGAAAAAATAAGGACTTTTATAATAAGATCTAAAAAGCTCTTTCTCGGAAACATCAGCAACAACCGGAGGAAGTTGATAAAGATCACCAATAAAAATCATCTGTAAACCTCCGAAAGGTGAATTGTCATTCAAACAAAACCTCAAAGCCTCATCAACACAATCCATAAGATCCGCGCGAACCATTGATACTTCATCAATAATAATGGCATCCAATTTTCTCAAAACCTCCAAAACTTTCTTTGAAAACTTTTTCTTAAAAAGAGAATGAGGAGTTATTGTTGGAGGAAAACCAAAAAAAGAATGAATTGTCTGACCTTTAACATTAAGCGCGGCCACACCTGTGGGAGCTAAAACAGCGACATTTTTCGCTGTATTATCACGAAAATATTGCAGCAAAGTGGATTTGCCGGTTCCGGCCTTACCTGTAATAAATACGCTTTTATTAGTGTTTGTAAGAAATTCAAACGCCCGAACAAAATCATCGTTAAGTTCAATATTAAATCTCGTTGCTCCCAAAAGTTTATTCATAAAAATAAATAATTCCGAATTGATTATAATCAAAAAATAAAAAACAAACAAAAAACAGGTCAAATTATAAAATAAAACGCTTTAAATAGATCTATGCACTTCCCTTCTATGCTTCACTCGCAATACCACTAAAACTGCTACAACACCAGCTTTTTCATCTAACCTAAAAATAATTCTATAATCCGCTACTCTTAATCTATAAGTATCAATTCAACCCTCAACTACTCAAATGTCCAACATCAGACACCGCGACATTCAATCCGTTTACCTTAAAACAAACCCCGGCAGACAAACCGTCTTCTTTGATAAAAGTATAATTTTTTACTTTATCAGCTTCTAATCCCAATCTTCGAAGACCATATTCTAACAACACACCATCCGGGATTAAACTTGGATCACTATATTGCTGAACCAATTTTTGAATAAGTGAACTAGTAAATAACTTTTCTGTCTGTGAATGTAAATATCTCTGATACAGCAACTCATCTTCTAAAGAAGATTGATAATTAAGATTAATTCCATTCAAATTAAAGCTTGTATGATAGCCACCTGATAAATTTCTCTCCACATTATCAGATTCTTTTACTTTACTCATTCGCAATTTTGTCAAATCAATTTCCTTTATATCTTTTGGAGATCCAACTTTTTTCAAAGATAATGTATAACTTCTGAATTTTTGTCCCTTTTCTCCATCACTTGATTCTATCACTCCTGTATATTTAGCAATCACATCAAACCCGAAATTACGAATTTCTTCTTTTAAATTTTCAAATTGCTCAGGTTTAATTGAACCATACGGGAAGCTCACTATAGCGCATCCTCCAACTTTTAAAACCCTATTAATCTCATTTAATACATCAACTCTTTCATAATTCTTTTCTGTAATAGCTAACGACGTATAATGCAGCGCTAAAGACATATTAATCAAATCTTTACTCCCATCTTCAAAAGGTAAAGATCTAAAATCCGCCACAACATCATTTTCTTGAACTTCATCAAAATGAGAGCTATTAATATCAACGTTTTTAATCACATAATTTTCTGATCTTCCCATATAATGCTGCAACACTCTATTTGCTGAACCCAAATCCGCTATTTCCATCTTCCCTGCATTTCCACTTTCCACAATTAATTTTCTCATAATTTCCGCGTTTGTTCGTCCATTATTAGCATAATATGAATTTACTAAATTAATTTTATACAATTTTGCGTACAAATCTCCATAAGTATCTGTTCTATTTGGGTCTTCCGGATAAAGTCTTTTTTCTAAATATTTTCTATTTAACGCGCTTCCTTTTCCAAACATACAATTAAACATAAAAGCCAATTTCTGCTGAGTGGTATGAACATAACCTTCAATATTAGCATGCCTGTCATATCTGCTTTGTCTCTCAAGTACATCCCATTCTTCCTCATCTACTATATTTCCCTCCAATATCATATCTATAATCCGCTGCTTTTCCGCCAAAAGAATCCTTATACCTTCTTCAATTGTATTCTCAGCTATAAAGGATCTCACTTTCACAGAATTCTGCTGGCCTTCTCTATGAAGTCTTGCTATTTGTTGAAATTTTAATGCCTCTGTCCATGGTAGATTATAAAGAACCATTGAATCAAAACACACTAAATCTTGCATACCTTCAGAGGTTGTTTTCCCTGTAGCCAAAAAAATCACTTTTTGATTCGATTCTTTACACTCTTTAAGTATTTGCTGACGATCTATCCCCTCCACAAAATCATTTCCATCCCTTTTCAATACTTTTATACCTTGTTTCTCATAATGTCTCTGTAATTTTTTAAATAAACAATCTCCATCCAAATCTTTAAAATCAGATGTAAGGCCGTCTCTGAATTGATTAACAAAAATTATCACTTTATCCGTTCTTGTAAGTTCGTCGTCTAAATAACTCTGAACATTTTGATATTTAGAGCTATCCATATACGGAGCTAAGTCCACATATTTTGGATCAAGTACTAATTGTTGCAAAATATTGATCTTTTGAGCGGGAAAAATTCCATCTTCTTCTAGCATAGCCTGGTATATTAATACTTCAACATCTCGAAGATTATAAATAATTTCTTGATAATCCAATTCAGGTAAATTAAGCACTTCCTTTGCGCTATGTCTAAGCATTCGTTTCTTTAAAATATCTCTTATCAAAAGTGGATGAGAAGTCTTTATCATATGAAGTATTTGTTCATCTGTTTTATCTCTAAACATTTCAGGCTCTAACAATCGAAGAGTTGGCGTAATATCTTGAATTCTGTTTGGAATCGGTGTTCCTGAAAGAAGTACAGTATATCCATCTCTGATTGAATCCGTATTAAGCGAAAGCTCTTGAATTATCCGCACCCAAGTGCCTTTAATATTTTTGGCATTATGCGCTTCATCCACCACCAAATAATCAAATCCTAATTTTTTTAGTGTTTCGACCATTTCTTCACCATCTTCACCCTTACCCATAAACATAGAAAAACCCATTACCACATAATCCGCATCTTTAACCTGCTCCCAATCTGATGGAGCCATTCCTGCGTGAATCATACCTACCTTTGGTTGATTATCCGCTTTAAAATAATTAAATTTAATATTTCTAACCCATTGCAGCGCCACATCTCCATCCGGACAAACTATCAATGCTTTATTTGCGCCGACATATTCTTTCCCCAAAATCGCGGAGGCTGATTTTCCCGTACCCATATCATCCGCTATGAGCATTCTTCTTTTCTCAGCTATCTCTTTCATTGCTCTTCTCTGATTCATATCAGGAAAATTTCTTCCCTTTTTCAAAGAATCTACAAAATTTGAAGGTTTTGGAATTGAATAAACATCAAGATAATATTCTTGAACTTGATAAAGCATCTTAGCAAATAGCGGATATTCTTTTTCGTAGTGCCCGGATAAATTTTTTAAAATCTCAATTGTTTCATCTTCATTTTTATGCATCAAAGGAAAATATGCGTCACACCATTGACGATAAACAAGATCATATAAACTCTCTATTTTTAAAATATCTTCAGAAACAATCTTATCTCTCGGTATCGGTCTCATTGGCGGCAAAAAGCTACCCAAATAATCTTTTAAAATTCCTAATGTTCTTTTAATTCCCATTTTAGCGAAAACAGGATTGCTTGCGACCAAATATTCCGCCACCGCGCCTCTACCCAACATCCCTGATATATCTGCTAAAATATCCTTATTCTCGTCCAATATCTCCTGTGGTTTTTTATGATCTAAAGCTTGTATTGCTTCTTCCTGAGTTATTAATTGCTGTATTTCTACAACTTTGTCTTCAAATTTACAAATCTTTGCTACTCGTAAACGAACCAGCAATGACCCTAATTTCCGCATTTCTCCAAACTTTCTTATAAATGAAGTCCACAAATAAGAAGCATATTCTTTCCCTTCTTCAGGATGAGATAATTTTATTTCATTTTTATTCTTAAAGGTTGATGAAATTCTCATCAAATCTTCTCTTCTTAGCTCTCTTTCTATCCCCAATGCCTGCTTTACACATGCCAAAAACAATTCATCATCCTTTATCGCTCTTTCTATCGGAAACGGCTCTTTCTGCTTTTTACTTTGAGCCATCTTGATTTCTTCTAATATTCCCGCGATCAAATCTTCAAATCCACATATCTTTGCTACTCGCAAACGAACTTGCAATGATCCTAACCTTTGAGTCTCTCCAAACTCTTTTAAAAAAGCCTCCCATAAACCTAAAGCATATTCTTTCCCCTCTTCTAAATGAGATAATTTTATTTTATTTTTATTATTCCTATTCGTTGTAATGTTCATTAAATCTTCTTTTTTGATCTCTCCTTTTATCCCCAGTGCTTGTTTTACACATTCCAAAAATAATTCATCCTCCTCCATCACCCTCTCTATCGGAAATGGCTCCTCCTGATTCTTTTTATTCTCTCTTTCTTGCTTTTCACTTTGAGCCATCTTGATTTCTTCTAATATTCCCTCGATCAAATCAACAAATCCATATATCTTTGCCACTCGCAATTCACCCAACTAGCTGTAATTTTCTTTAAATCCTCTTTTTTGATATCTCCCCTTATCCCCCATGCTTGTTTTACACATTCCAAAAATAATTCATCCTCCACCATCACTCTCTCTATCGGAAACGGCTCTTCCTAAACTTGCCTCTTCTCTCTATCTTGCTTTTCAACCTGAGCTATCTTTATTTCCTCTCTTATACTCGTAACCAAATCAACAAATCCATATATCTCTGCAACTCGCAAACGTACCTGCAATGACCCTAATTTCAATGTCTTTCCAAACTTATTTATAAATGACTTCCACAAATAAAAAGCGTATTCTTTTCCTTCTTCTAAATGAGATAATTTTATTTTATTTTTATTTGTGCAATTAGATGAAATATTCATCAAATCTTCCCTTTTAATCTCTCCTTTTATCCCCAATGCCTGCTTTACACATTCCAAAAATAATTCATCCTCCACCATCACTCTCTCTATCGGAAACGGCTCTTCCTGAACTTTATTCTTCTCTCTTTTTTGATATTCACTACTTATTCCCTCAACCAAATCAACAAATCCATATATCTCTGCAACTCGCAAACGTACCTGCAATGACCCTAATTTCAATGTCTTTCCAAACTTATTTATAAATGACT